>Ga0073928_10000457_pt1 | contig 96694 bp, 84 predicted proteins | sample PaiPotPPA55metaG_FD_76969 | JGI IMG/M metagenome (GOLD analysis project Ga0073928, IMG submission 76969) | Iron sulfur acid spring bacterial and archeal communities from Banff, Canada, to study Microbial Dark Matter (Phase II) - Paint Pots PPA... ...
GGCGCCGCGGGCGGCAACGAGGTGCTGACGTCCCTCTACTACAGGTCGGGACACGTCGACGCCATCGAGCTGAACCCGGTCACCTGGGACCTCGTGACCCACAAGTACGCCAGCTACGACGGGCACCTGGCCCAGAACCCGAAGGTCAACTTCGTCAAGGGCGACGGTCGGTCGTACCTGGCGCGCAGCAACGACCGGTACCAGCTGGTCTGGTTCCCGGCGCCGGACAGCTACGCCGCCAACGCGGCCGCCGCGGGCGCCTACGTGCTCTCCGAGAGCTACCTCTACACGAGCAACGCCATCGTCGACAGCCTGCAGCACCTGAGCCGGCACGGGCTGCTCGCCGTGCAGTTCGGCGAGTTCGACAAGCTGAACCGGACCTTGCGCTACGTCGCCACCGCCCGGCACGCCCTCGGCGAGCTCGGCGTGCACGACCCCACCAACCACATCATGGTGGCCAGCTCACCGGACATCAACGGCTTCTCGCTGAGCACGATCCTGGTGCGGCGCGACGCCTTCAGCCCGGCCGACGTCGACCGCCTCACCCGCGCGCTGCCGGCGGTGCGGGGCGCGACCCTGAAGTACGCGCCCGGTCGCTCGGCCGACGCGAACCCGGTCAGCCAGCTCGTCACCCGCCCCGCCGGCGCGCCGCTCGATGACTTCTACCGCTCGTACCCGTTCGACATCCGCCCCATCAGCGACAACCGCCCGTTCTTCTGGCACTTCACGCCCTTCACCGACGTCATCCGCAACTTCACCAAGCCCATCGACAAGCGCGACTTCGAACAGGCGGTCGGTGAGCGGGTCCTGCTCCTCCTGCTCGGAATCGCGATCGTCCTCGCCGCGGTCTTCCTGCTCCTGCCGTTCGTGCGGATCCGCCAGACCTGGTCGGAGCTGCCGCGCAAGCGGCAGTCGGCCGCCTACTTCGCGCTGCTCGGGTTCGGCTTCATCTTCTTCGAGGTGACGCTCATCCAGCGCCTCATCCTCTTCCTTGGCTACCCCACCTACTCCCTCACCGTCACCCTGATGTCGATCCTGGTGTTCACCGGGCTCGGCGCCTACCTCAGCGAGCGGGTCAAGGACCGGCCCCGGCGGGTGCTCCCGCGCCTGCTCGTCGCCATCACCGCCCTCACCCTCTTCTACCTGCTGGGGCTGACGCCGCTGACCGACGCCCTGCTCGGCTGGCCACTGGCGGCCCGGGTCCCGGTCGCCATCGCCGTCCTGGCGCCGCTCGGGCTCTGCCTCGGCACGTTCATGCCGCTCGGCATCGGCGCCGTGGCCGGCATGACCGAGCACGCCCGCGAGTACGTCGCCTGGGGCTGGGCCGTGAACGGCTTCGCGTCGGTGATCGGCGCCGTGCTCTCCACGATCCTGGCCATGTCGTTCGGCTTCGGCGCCGTGCTCGTGCTCGCGCTGGGCCTCTACGTCCTGGCCCTCGCCACCCTGGCGCGGCTGCTGCCCCCGACCCCCCCGGCCGAGGCCGCTCCCCCGCGCCAGCCCACCCTGGCCGCCACCCCGTCGTAGGGCGAGAAACCCGGCCCGGCACCGTCGGAATCCGGGCCGTCCGAGCGACGATACGGGTGTGACCGACGCTTCGGCGGCCTCCGGCCGGCCCGGGAGCGACTTCCTTGGCTTCTACGACGACGCCCTCCCCCGCGTGTACGGCTACTTCGCCCGGCGGTGCGGCCACGCCGCCGTCGCCCAGGACCTCACCGCCGAGACGTTCCTCGCCGCGGTGGCCGCGAGCCGCAAGGAGGCACCACCGCCGATGAGCGTGCCCTGGGTGCTCGGGGCCGCCCGCCACAAGCTCGTCGACCACTGGCGGCGCACCGCCCGCGACGAGCGCAACCTGCAGGTGCTGGCCGACGCCGTCCCCACCGCCGACGATCCGTGGGACGCCGAGCTCGACGCCGTCCGGGCCCGCCAGACCCTCGAGCAGCTGGCCGCCCAGCACCGGGCCGCGCTGACGCTGCGGTACCTCGACGACCTCCCGGTGCCCGAGGTCGCGGCGCTGCTCGGCCGGACGGTCGACGCCACCGAGGCCCTGCTGGTCCGGGCCCGGGCCGCGTTCCGCCGCGCCTACACCGACGAGGAGCGTTGCGATGCCTGACCCGTTCGAGGCGCTGCGCGCACCCGACACCCCGATCGACCCCGACCCCGCGTTCGCCGCTCGCCTGCGAGCCCAGGTCGAGCGGGCCCTGACCCTGCCGAGAGGAGCCGACGTGACCGACCTCGTCCTGGAGCCCGAGACCGCCCCGGCCACCACCTCGACGGTGACGCCCTACCTCGCCGTCGCCGGAGCCGAGCGAGCCCTCGACTGGTACGCCGACGCCTTCGGGGCCCGCGTCCTCGGCGAGCCGATCGTGATGCCGGACGGCCGCATCGGCCACGCCGAGCTCGAGATCGACGGCGCGAGGTTCATGCTGTCCGAGCAGCACCCCGAGATCGGCGTGGTGGCACCGTCCCCCGACGAGGGCGTGCCGATCTCGCTGCACCTGACCGTCGACGACGTCGACGCGGTCGTCGGGCGCGCCGCCACGGCCGGGGGTCGGGTCGAGCGCGACCCGGTCAACTACGAGTACGGCCGGAACGGCGTGATCCGGGACCCGTTCGGCCACCGATGGATGATCGCCGGTGATACGACGGCGCCGGGGCTTCGCCACGGCGACGTCGGCTACGTGTCGCTCTGGGTGCCCGACGTCGACCGGGCCGCGACGTTCTTCGCCGGCGTGCTCGGCTGGCGGTACGGACCGGGCAGCGGCCCCCAGGGTCGCCAGGTCGAGGGCCTGACCCTGCACCACGGCCTGTGGGGCGCCGAGCCGCGCTCCAGCCTCTTCTGCTGCTTCGCGGTCGAGGACGTCGACGAGGCGGTGCAGCGCGTGCGCGCCGCCGGCGGGCAGGCCGACGAGCCGCACCTCGAGCCGTACGGGCGGATCGCCGAGTGCGTCGACGACCAGGGGACGCGGTTCGCGGTGTTCACCCCGCCCGGCGGCACGACCGGCACCGCGCCGTCCGCCGGCGCGCGACCGGGGGACGTCACCTACATCACGATGGAGGTGGTCGACTCGGTCCGCACCCGGGCCTTCTACGGGTCGGTGCTCGGCTGGCGGTTCCGGCCCGGACGGGTCGAGGACGGCTGGCAGGTCGAGGCGGTCGCCCCGATGGTCGGGATCTCGGGTGGCCACGCCGAGGCGACCACGGTGCCGATGTACCAGGTGGAGGACGTCGAGGCCGCCGTCGCCCGGGTGCGGGACGCCGGTGGCACGGCGTCCGATCCCGCGGTCCAGCCGTACGGGACGACCGCGACATGCGTCGACGACCAGGGGACCCGCTTCTATCTGGGCCAGACCTGACGCCCTCCGAGCGGCCCGGCCCGTCGTCTGCCGCGCGAGAGTGACCTGGAACATGGGGAGCGACGTGGACGAGCTCGGCGACGCCCGGTACATCTCGCTGACGACCTACAAGCGCGACGGCACCCCGGTCTCGACGCCGGTGTGGATCGCGCCCGCCGAACCCGGCTACGTGTTCACGACCGGCGGCATGACCTGGAAGGCCCGTCGGCTTCGCCGCGACCCGCGGGTGCAGGTCCAGCCCTCCGACGCCCGGGGGCGCGTGAACCCCGACTCGGCCGTCTACACCGGCACCGGCGTGGTGAAGGAGGACGCGGCGTCGGTCGCCGCCGCCGAAGCCGCCATCCACGACAAGTACGGCTGGCAGTTCCAAGCCACCAGGGTCGTGGAGCGGATCCGACGCGCCCTGCACCTCGGGACGCCGCAGTCGGGCGCCGCCGTCGAGCTCACCGTCGAGCGGGCCGGCTGACCGATCACCGCCGCGCGAGCGCGCGCCGGCGCGCCGCTACCGTTTGTGGGTGGCGTCGGATCGAGACAGCGAGGTCCTCGAGCTCGCCGGGCACGAGGTTCGGGTCACGCACCCCGACAAGGTCTTCTTCGCCGAGCGGGGCGAGACCAAGCACGACCTCGTGCAGCACTACCTCCGGTTCGCCGAGCCGCTGCTGCGGACGATGGGCGGCCGCCCGACGCTGCTGCAGCGGTTCCCAGAAGGCGCGGGCGGGCCGTCCTTCTACCAGAAGCGGGTCCCGAAGGCGGCGCCCGACTGGCTCCAGACGACGATCGTGAGCACGCCGAACGGCACGACGTCGCGCGCGCTGGTCGCGGCCGACCTCGCGCACGTCGTCTGGGCGGTGAACATCGGCTGCCTGGGCTTTCACCCCTGGCCCTATCTGGCCGCTGATCCTGACCACACCGACGAGCTCCGCCTGGACCTCGATCCCCAGCCCGGCACCGACTTCACGCACGTGCGGGCGGCCGCCGCGGAGCTGCGACAGCTGCTCGACGAGCAGGGCATCACCGGGTACCCGAAGACGACCGGCAACCGGGGCCTGCACGTCTACGTGCGGCTCGAGCCCCGCTGGGACTCGTACCAGGTGCGGGCGGCGGCGGTCGCGGTCGCCCGCGAGCTCGAGCGGCGCCGGCCCGACGTCCTCACCGCGGCGTGGTGGAAGGAGGAGCGCGGCGAGCGGGTCTTCGTCGACTTCAACCAGAACGCGCCGCACAAGACCGTGTTCGGCGCGTGGTCGGTGCGATCGCGGGCCGGCGCGCAGGTCTCGACGCCGTTGCACTGGGACGAGGTCGAGCAGATCCATCCCGACGAGCTGACCATCGCCAGCCTGCAGGATCGGCTCGGTCCGGGCGAGGATCCTTGGGCCGGCATGTACGACGACCCGCAGTCGCTGGAGCCGCTGCTGGCCATGCACGAGCGTGACCGGGCCAACGGGCTCATGGACGCGCCCTGGCCCCCCGTGTACCCGAAGCAGCCCGACGAGCCGGCGCGGGTCGCGCCGAGCCGGGCCCGCAAGGAGTGAGGGAAGGGCCCCGACGCTCAGCGGCGCCGGCGCGGACCGGCGCGGTACCCCGCCGCCTCCAGTCGCGCCGCGACCTGGCGGTACCGGCCGACCGGGATCAGATGGACGCCGTCGAAGCGGCCGGTGTCACGGATCTGGTCGACCAGCTCGCACGCGGCGTCCACACCGGCGTCACGGTCGTCCTCGAGCTCCTCGATCAGCGCGGTCGGAACTCGGATCTCATCCGTGGTCCCCACGACGGTCTTGGCCATCGCCGCACTGGCCAGGACGAGCACCCCGGCGTAGACGGGCCCGTCGAACGCCAGCCGATCCCGCCAAGCCAGCAGCGCCGGGAGATCGAAGGTCGCCTGGACGAACAGGAAGTCGGCCGTCGCCTTCCAGCGTGGCAGTGGCGCGAGGCGGCTGGTGACGCCGACTTCGAACGTGGTGCCGTCGAAGACGGGCTCCGACCCGAAGCGGCGGACCTCGTCGAGCATCGTCTCGACGTTCAGGTCGTGCGCCCGGGCCCCCGACTCCGGTGTGTCGCCGTAGACGCACAGCAGCCGCTCGACCCCGTACGCGCCCGCGGTGAGGAGGTCGCGCCGAAACCCGAGCCGGTTCCGATCCCGGCTGTTGATGCACGCGATCGCGGCCCGGCCCATCGCGATGACCTCGTGCGCGGCGGCGATGCTCGACACCGTCGCCCGCCCCAGGTGGTTGTCCGGAACCAGGAACGTCCCCGCGACCGGCGCCATCACGCCGACCTGGTGGCGAACCGACGTCAGGTCGGGTCGCGTCGCTGGCTCGACCTCGCAGATCATCTCGAACGAACGCGACGCCATCACCGGACGGTATCGCCGCTGGACCGCCGCGTCGGCGCCGATTAGGCGCGCCAAGGACCGCCGACCCAACCTCGGGCCGCGCCATGATCGGCAGGTGACCGAGCCGGACGAGCAACCCCGCATCCTGCACCGCCCCGCCGAGCTCGCTCGTATGTTCGACCGCATCCCGAACGACTACGAGGCTCGTCCGCCCTACCCGGCCGAGCTGTTCGAAGTGCTCGTCGACTCCTGCGGCGTCGGGGTCGGCTCGAGGGTGCTCGAGGTCGGCGCGGGAACGGGCCAGGCGACCCTCCCGCTGCTCGACCTCGGCGCGACTGTCACGGCGATCGAGCCTGGACCGGCGCTGGCAGGCCGCCTGGCCGAGCGGACGACGGGCCGCGACATCACGATCGTCGTCGCCGATCTCGAGGTGGCGCCGCTGCCCGAGGCGAACTTCGATCTGGTCGTCTCCGCGACCGCCTTCCATTGGGTCGACCCGGTCGTCGGGCCGGTCAAGTGCGGGCGGGCGCTGCGCGACGACGGCTGGCTCGCGCTGTGGTGGACGGTGTGGGGCGACCCCGACCGGGACGACCCGTTCCACGACGCCTCGCGGCCACTCCTCGCGGCGAAGGCGCCGCAGCTGCTCGGACGAGAGACGATGCCCCAGGCCTACGCGAGCGATCTGGCCGCTCGCGCCAGTGAGGTCGAACGCACCGGCATGTTCGGCCCCGTCCGACGCCGGATCTTTCGCTGGGTCGGCGTGCACGATCCGGGCGGGCTCCGGCGGCTCTACGCGACCTTCGCGCCGTGGCTGGCGCTGCCCGATGCGCTGCGACTGGAGCTCCTGGACGACGTCGAGCGGCTGGCCCGCGACGAGTTCGGCGGAACGGTGCGACGTCCGTACCAGACGGTGCTCTACCTCGCACCGCGGCTGCCCCGATAAGGGCGCCGGCCGGTCGAGATGCCCACCGACGTCGCCACTCGCTACAGCTCGTGTCCGTCAGCAGGCCCGGCGAACCCCGTGGCCGACGATGCAGTAGCCGTGCCCCGTGTCGCGCACGGACGCGTCGAAGCCGAGTGTGAGCAGTCGGCGCTGCAGCGCGTCGGGACGCCAGTAGACCTTCACGATCTCGTAGCGGCGCCCGTCACGGAGGCGGCGGTGGCTGACGCCCCGGTCCGGGTCGTCCCGCTCCACGTGATTCGCGGGCGTCAGCCGAGGCCGGGCGTCGTCGACGAAGAACACCCGTCCGCCCGCCGCCAGGGCCCGGTCGACCAGACGCCAGAAGTCCTCGAAGCGGTCCGGTGGCACGTGGGTGAGCCAGTAGGAGAAGAAGACGACGTCGTAGCGTCGCGGCGGCTCCCAGTCGAACAAGTTCGCGACCACGAAGTCGACGGGCGCCGCTGCCGTCGCCGACTTGGCGCGGTTGATCGCCAGGGTCTCCGGGGACGCGTCCACCACCGTGAGGCGGCTGGCGTACCGAATGAGCTCGACCGTCCAGACGCCGGTGCCCCCCGCGAGCTCGAGGACATCCCCCACCGGGTTGAAGCGCGCGAGCTCGTCGAGGACCTCGGGGCGTTCGAGCTCGGTCCGGTCGCGCTCGACGCCGTCGTCGTACTCGGGCGCGACAGCGCGGTAGTAGGCCACCTGGGTGTCGAGCAGCGCGTCGTCGCCGGCCGCGTCCACCCGGTCACGGTATTTCGGCCCGGCGCCCCTCATCACCCGCATTCCGGTCCCGCGGCGCGTCGCGCCGCCGGCGGGGGCGCGCCTAGGGCGACTGGTGTTGCGGGGCGCGGCCGCGAACGCCGTCGAACAGGTCGCTCTCAGGGATCGGGGTTCCCACGGGGCTGCGGGGGCGTATGAACTCCTCGACGCCGAACATGTCGGTGAAGGTCTCGAGCCCGAGCCGGAGGAAGAAGATGTTCTCCTGCTGGCTCGCGTGCGCGCCGAGGGCGGCAAACTTCGCCGGCGCTTGCGCGCGGCAGTCGATGGTGGCGGCGATGTCCTCGTCGGGCGAGCCGAACCGGCTCTCGTCGACGGCGGGCACCTCCACGCCCGCCTCGGACATGCGTTCGACGAGGGCGTCGAATTGGGAACGGCGCACCGTCGGGTAGTAGAGCTTGACCGGCAGCCCGACGCGGTCCAGCGCGGCCAGGGTGATGCGGTGGGCCTGGATGTGGTCCGGGTGCCCGTAGAAGCCGTACTCGTCGTAGGTGATCACCACCTGGGGCCGATACCGGTCCATGAGCGCGGCCAGCGGCTCGGCGGCGGTCTCCACCGGCAGCGTGGCGAAGGCCCCCTCGGCGTGGTTGGCGCTCCAGCCCTCCATCCCCGAGTCCCGGTACCCGAGCATCTCGAGGTCCGTGATCCCGAGGATTCGACAGCTCGCCTCCAGCTCGGCCCGGCGGAGCTTCACGAGCGCCACCTCGTCGTGGCGCGGGTCACCGGGCTTGGCGCCGTCGGGACCATCCCCGTACTCGCCGTTCGTGCACGTCACGAGCACGGTTCGAACGGCTTCGCTCGAGTACTTGGCCAGCACGCCCCCGGTCGTCGACGCCTCGTCGTCGGGGTGGGCATGCACCGCCATCAGGGTGAGCCGCGCCTCCGACTGGCGACCGTCGCCACCGGCGGCGCTCATGTCCATGCCGGGGCTGGTCAGCCGGCCGTCTTCCGCGTCGCGACGAAGACCGGGATCTCCCGGTCGGTCCGCTCCTGGTACTCGGCGTAGGGCGGGTAGGCCGCCACGGCGCGTGCCCACCACGCGTCGCGCTCTTCCCCGCTCGCCTGGCGGACCCGAACCGCGAAGGGCTCCGGGCCATCCTGGATCGTGACCTCGTCGGGGTTGTTGGCCAGGTTGTGGTACCAGACCGGATGCGTCGGCGCGCCGCCCTTCGAGGCGACGAGCGCGTACTGACCGTCGTGCTCGACGCGCATCAGCGCGACCTTCCGGACCTTCCCGCTCTTGTTGCCCCGCATCGTCACGATGACCACGGGCAGGCCGGTGTCGAGCAAGGTGTTGGCTTCCTGCCCGCCCGACCGCTCGTACTCCGCGACCTGGTCCCGGACCCACTCGGAGGGGCTCGGCGCGTACTCCCCCTGCACCGTCATCCCTGCCGGGCCTTCCACCGCGGGTGTCGACGGTTGACGACGAAGACGCGGCGTCCCCGCCGCACGACCGTCGACCCGTCCTGGCGCTTCAGCGAACGCAGTGAGCTTCGTACCTTCACGGGCTTCGCCTCCTTGACAACCGGGGAACGGCAGCCGACAACGTCTTATTCCGACCTGGCGTCACAGTAACGGCGTGCGGCCTCGGCCGCCGGGGCCGGGGCGATCGTCGCCGCATCGGTGGTCGCGTCGAGACCCGCACCGATCCAAGATCAGGGCTTCGGCGTTCCTGTGAGCGTCGTCGTGGGGTGCACCGGCAGCGGGGTCGGTCGACCGGGCGTCTGGTTGAAGTCGAAGTCGCGGGTGAGGTCGCCGAGGAGCTTCACGGACTCGCGAACGGTCGGACGGGGATCGGGGCGGCCGTCGGTCCGGGGGTCGAGGCGCTGGCTCCCGAGGAAGTCGTCCTCGATGAACTTCACGTAGGCGTCGAACGAGAGCGTCTGGTGGTCGATGAAGCCAGCGCGGGCATACGGGCTGATGACGATGCCGGGCACCCGGAGGCCGTATCCGTTGATGTCGACGGTCGGCGGGACGACGTGGTCGTAGAAGCCGCCCCAGTCGTCCCAGGCCAGGAAGATGGCGGTGGAGCTCCAGTCCGAGCTCTTCATGACGGCGTTGATCAGGCTGGTGACGTAGGACTGCCCGAAGCTGACCGGCGCCGGCGGATGCTCGCTCACGGCTCCCGACGGCACCACCCAGGACACCGCCGGCAGATGGCCCCGCTTGGCCGAGCTATAGAAGTTGGCGACGGACTGGATGTTGCCGAGCTCGCCGTCGTTGCGGACGGTGTCGAACTCCGGCAGCGGGTTCCAGATTCCCGGCGTCGTGGCGGCCTGGCGGACGGGCGCGCACGAGACGGCGGCGTCGTCCTCGCAGTCGGGCTCGGTCCCGTTGACGACGTAGTAGCCCCACGACACCTTGCGGTGGTGCAGCAGGTAGGTGAGGTCGGTCCACGCGAACGGCGCGCCGGGACCGTCGAGCGCGTTGACGCAGCTGGCCGGGTCGTGCGTCTTGCAGCTCGCCGACCACTCCGAGACCTGGAAGAGGTGCTCGGGCAGGCTCCACGACGCGTTCGGCTCGAACATGTGGTCTTGGAGCACGTAGCTGTGGGCGTACGACCAGTAGTTCGGGATGTCGCTCTGGGTGTGGTACCCCATCACGTCGGGCGACGCCGAGTTCGTGCAGGCCGGGTTGGTGGGGTCGCCGCAGCCCTTCGCCCCCGAGCGGGCCTGGGCGATGAACCCGTTCATCTGGTCGCCGTTGACATCCGCCGTCGAGTTGCGCGCCTGGTGGGGGCCGCCGCCGTTCACGTCGGCGTGGTCGGCGTAGGGCTTCACGCACTGGCCGGTCAGCGCGTCGCTGACGCACACGGACTGCACGCCGTTCTGGGACGGGATGCCGTCCGCGCCGGGGTAGGTCCCGAAGTAGCTGTCGAAGGACCGGTTCTCCTGCATGATCACGACGACGTGCTTGATCTTGTGGATGCCGCCCCCCGACGAGGCCGCCTGGGCACCCGGTGCGGCCAGGGCAACGGCGGCGAGGCAAGCCCCGGCGCCGAACGCGGTGACCGCCAGCCTCGCCCCGCGACGCCGTCGCGACGACTTCCCGGCCATCGTCAGCTCCCCGATGTCGATGCGCCCGTGCGCCAGCCCCGCACGACCCGCGGCCCGGTCGCCCCAGGCTGACACGCGAGCGCCCGTCCATCACGGCACCAACGAGCGGCGCGCCAGGGTGACCACGGCCGCCGGGGTCCACGAGTACCGGAGCTTGCTGGGCGTGCCGTGAAGTCGGCGCGGGTCGCCGCCCGGCGGCTCCACGACCGCCGGCTCGACGTACCGACCGCCGAGCGCCGCGTAGAAGGCCTGCGCGGCACGGTTCTGCTCGAGGACCCACAGGTGCAGCCCCGACCCGCGCCGTGCATCGACCAGGGCGGCGGCGGTCACGGCGAGGAGCTGCGATCCGACACCGCCGCGCTGGTGGCCGTGGGCGACGTGCAGGTTGTCGAGGAGCGCGCCCCACGTGGCATCGTCCTCGAAGCGCGTGTGGGCGAAGCCAACGAGCGCGCCGTGCCGCTCGGCCACAATCGTGGCGCTGCCAGGATCGGGGGCGGCCAGGCGCCTGGTCCACACGGCGAGGCGGTCACGTGCGACGTCACCATCGAGAAACGAGTCGGAGTACGCACCCCGATAGTGGCGACGCCAGCTGTCCGCATGCAGACGCGCGATCGGCTCGCTGTCGAGCGAGCTCGCGCGACGGAACCGAATCTGGTCGAGCCCGCTCACAACGTCCCCCTCATCGATCCTGGCGTTGGCACCGCGCAGTCGCCGGGTGCCGGACCGTCATCGGGCCAGGTCCCTCAGGTCGCTCTGGATGAGTCGACGGCACCGTAGACACCGAGCGCGGGGGGAGGCGCTCGATTTCGGGACCGGGAACCGCGGTCGCGCCGCCGCGCCCGACCTGGTCGTGGCGCTGAGCCCCGACCTCACCGGTCGCGTCCACCTCGCCTATCGCCGCCGACCGGATCGACGGTGGTGGGGGCGCGTCTATCCGGGCTGGTCAGTCCCCCGCTGGGACTACGTCTCGCTCTGCGGCCGGCGCGGGCTCGTGCTCGCCGAGCCGTGGCAGCGCTCCGACTGCGGATCGTGTCGACGGCTCCTCGCCACCCGCCGACGCCGGCTCGCTCGCCGGCTCGGCGACGGCGCGTAGTCCGACCGTGGCGGCTCGGTTGTCGGCGATGTTCAGTCGGGTAGCTCGACGGGGTGCACGGTCAAGTCGAGGGTGCGAGCGGCTCGCTGGACGCGGACGCGGATCGGCCGACCGATGGCGTCGACACCCATCAGCGCCTGGAGATCGGCGGCCGAGGCCACGGGCGTCCCGTCGACGTCGAGGATGACGTCGTCGGCGCGGATGCCCGCCCTCGCCGCCGGTCCGTCGGCGATGACCTCGGCCACGCCGAGGCCCGACTCCCGTCCCGTCGCGGCGCGGTCCGGCGGCGCGAGCACTCGGGGGCTGCCGGCGATCCCGAGGTAGGCGCGCCGGACCCGGCCGTCGCGCATCAGGGCGGCGATGATCCGCCGGCTGGCGTCGTTGATGGGCACCGCGAGCCCCAGGCCCATGCCGGCCACCGCGGTGTTGATGCCCACCACGCGCCCGAGCCGGTCGGCGAGGGCTCCGCCGGAGTTCCCGGGGTTGAGCGCGGCGTCGGTCTGGATCACGTTGTCGACCACGCGGACCGTCGAACCGGATCGGGCCGGCAGCGACCGGTCGAGCGCGCTGACGACGCCCGCCGTCACGGAGCCGCTCAGTCCCATCGGGCTGCCGACGGCCACCACGAGCTCGCCCACCCGCAGGCCCTCCGCGTCGCCGAGCTCGGCCGCGGTGAGGTGATCGCCGCGCACGCGCACCAGCCCGAGGTCCGACAGCCCGTCGGTCCCGACGACGTCGAACGGCAGGTCGCGGCCGTCGCTGAGCGTGGCCGCGCCCGCCTGGGCCCGGCCGAGGACGTGGGCCGACGTCAGGACGAAGCCGTCGGGTGTGATGACGACCCCCGACCCGGAGCCGGCCCGGCGGCCGCTCCCGACCCGGAGGCGCACGACCGACGGCAGCAGCCGGTCCGCCACGGAGGTGACGACCGCCGAGTAGGCGTCCAGCGCTTCGGCGCTGGAGGGCGGGCTCTGAAGATCGGTGCTTGCGCTCATAGCCTTGATTACAAGATTACCGAGTCCAAAATTCCCGTCCGCTCGGCCCCCGGCCGCCTCGCCCGGGCTGGCGGGGCCGCCGCCGCTGGTCCCCGACCCCGCGGCGGGGGCGCCAAGGTGGTTTCGTGTCGGCGCCCGACCCCGAGAGCAGGGAGAAGAGGAGGATGACGACCTCCGAGCCCGAGGTCATCGCCCAGTACCTCGGCGCCGCGGGCCGGCGCGACACCGACGCGGTCGTCGCCTGTTTCGCCGCCGACGCGGTCGTGGTCGACGAGGGTCAGACGTGGCGGGGCACCGACGCGATTCGACGGTGGCAGGACACGGTGGCGACCGCCTACCAGTACACGGTCGAGCTCCGCGGCGCCGACGCGCTCGGCGAGCACGACGGCGCCAGCCGGTACGACATCCACGCCCGTCTCGAGGGCAACTTCCCCGGCGGGCAGGTCGACCTGACCTACCGGTTCGAGCTTCGAGACGGACGGATCACGCTCCTCGAGATCGTGCCGACGGCGCGGCCCGATTCGTGAGTTGTCTCACGCGAACCTTTCAGTCCGGCGATCGCGGCAGCCGATTCGCGCTCCTCGGAGCGGCGACGGCCGCCGGTGGGTCGCCTCAGTCGAAGCGCCAGCGCGTTGCGCCCCCGGGCTCGACGGTGGCGACCGCGGTCGCGGCGCGGGGATCCAGGCGGTACACGAACCATGGCGGCGGGCCCGCCGACGGGGCGCTGTAGTCGGCGGTGAGCGCGCGGCCGGTTTCATCGACCCGGGCCGGCCAACCGGCCGCCGCCCACTGTTCGGCCATCTTGGAGACCGTCGCTGGGTCGACGACCTTGCGCGCCTCGCCGTTGATGACCAGGTCGAACTCCTCGGTGGCGACACCCAGGGTGCAGCGCGGGTCTCGGGCCAGGTTCCTCGCCTTGCGGGTGGCGTCGCCGGTCTCGAACCAGAAGGTCCCGTCGGTCCAGAGGGCTCCCACCCCGGTGAGGTGAGGACTCCCGCCCGCGTTGACCGTCGCCAGCCAGCAGGTGAAGCGGTTCGGCCCCCCACTGCCCGGCGCCTGGGTCAGGCCCCGGTCGAGTCGCTCGCGGATGCGATCCCAGCCGAGCAACGGCAGGTCGTAGAGGTCAGCGAGGTTCCGTGATTCCATCCCGTAGGGACGCTACGACGGCGCGGGACTCATCGGCGCCTCGCGCGAGGTTGACGTGCCCGTTCTGGGACGAAGCACGGACGACCGTCTGGGCATGACCCACCACCACCACGACTCGGCGTCCGAACGCTGACCGTCGGTAACCTGAGCTTGGTGTCCCCGGCGTGGCCAGCGCTTCCTCCGTACGAGACGTGGCGTGCCACCTGCGACACCCTGCACGCCCACACCCAGCTGCTGGGCAAGCTGGCAGTGGTGCTGGCCCCGCCCGAGCCGCAGCTCCAGCACGCCGCGCTGCACGTCACCGCGCGCGGGTGGGAGACCAGGCCGCTGCCCGCACCGGACGGGTCCGGGGCACTGGTCGTGGCGCTGGACCTGCACCACCACGAGGCAGTGGTCGAGCGCAGCGACGGGCGCAGCCGGCGGATCCCGCTGACGCCGGATCGCCCGGTCGGTGCGGTCACCCGGGACACGCTGGCCGCGGTCGGTGAGCTCGCCGGTTCGGTGCGCATCGACCCCCGTCCCCAGGAGACGCCCTGGTCCACCCCGCTGGACGAAGACGACGAGCACGCCACCTACGACGCGGCCCAGGTCGACACGTACTTCGCGGCGGCGACGCAAGCGGCGCTGATCCTGGCCGCGCTGCGCGCCCCTTACCGGGGCCGCTCCACACCGGTCAACGCGTGGTGGGGAACGTTCGACCTGGCGGTCAGCCTGTTCTCCGGCGAAACGGTCGATCCGCCGTCGAACGACTTCATCATGCGGAACTCGGCCAACGCGCAGCAGATCGAGCTCGGCTGGTGGCCGGGCGACGCGCGCCACTCGCGTCCGGCGTTCTACGCCTTCGCGTTCCCTCCGGCCGCCGGCATCGAGACCGCGACGCTGTCGCCGCCGGCCGCCAAATGGAACACCGAGCTCGAGGAATACCTCCTGGACTGGGACGACGTGCGCGTCGCGCCGGACCCCCGCGCCGCCGCGCTCTCGTTCGGGCGCTCGGTGATCCGGCACGCCTGCGAGGTCTGCGGCTTTGATCCGGCCCTGGCCGCCAGCGCCGAGGGGATCCCGCCGCCGGTGACCTGAGGGACGCGGAGCCGATCACCCGGGCGGCGCCGGTCAGCGGACGCGTGCGGCCCCGAGCGGCGGCCCCAGGCCCTGCGCCAGCTCGTCGAACGCGGTCTCCAGGAGCGCCGTCAGCGACGAGGGCGGGGGCGCGGCCAGCCACGAGTCGAAGGCGGCGCGGAACGCCGCGCTCCCGGCCGCGGCAACCAGGCGGAGCTGGAGCGGATCGCCCGGCACGCCCTCGCGCTTCGCCCGGGCCGTGAGCACCTCGACGACCGCGTCGTCCCACCCGCGCTGGTGCTCCCACTTGCTGGCCTGGAGACTCGGCGTCGCTTCGATGACGGCCATGCGCGCCGCCAGGCGATCGCGGTCGCCCTCGTACTCCGCCGCGATCGGGACCATCGCGGCCCGCAACGCCGCCAGCGGCGCGCTCGACGTCGGCTGGGCGGCCAGGAGATCGAGCATCCGGGCCCTCCGACCCGGCAGGTCGCCCCCGAAGAGGACGTCGACCTTGGAGCCGAAATAGCGGAAGAAGGTCCGGGGCGAGACCTCGCACGCCTCGGCGATCTGCTCGATGGTCGTGTGGTCGAAGCCCTGGCGGGTGAAGAGCTCGAGTGCGGCGTGCTCAAGCGCGTCGTGGGTGCGGGCCTTCTTGCGCTCCCGGAGGCCCTCGTGGCGCTCGGCGACGGTCACCGCTCTATCTTGCCACACGCTGCCAGATGGCGGCTACCGCCAGATGGCTGTTTGCGCTATCTGGCAGCGAGTGACAGGATTACGCCATGCAGCCGGCCGAGGACCGACGCACCGCGGTGGACACCCGCGCCCACGAGCGCCGGTGGTGGATCCTCGGGGTGCTCTGCCTGAGCCTGCTCATCGTCTTCGTGGGCAACTCGAGCCTCAACGTGGCGATCCCGACGCTCGCCCGCGACCTGCACGCCACCGAGTCCGAGCTGCAGTGGGTGGTGGCGTCCTACTCCCTCGTCTTCGCGGGGCTGCTGTTCTCGACCGGTGCCATCGGCGACCGGTTCGGCCGCAAGGGCGCGCTCCAGCTCGGCCTGGTCGTGTTCGTCGCCGGCGCGGTGCTCGCCTCGCAGGGCACCGCGATGTGGCAGCTGATCGCGTGCCGGGCCCTCATGGGACTCGGCGCCGCGTTCATCATGCCGTCGACGCTGTCGATCCTCGTCAACGTCTTCCCGCCCGCCGAACGCACGAAGGCGATCGCAATCTGGGCGGCGACGACCGGCGCCGCCGGCGCGGTCGGGCCGGTCGCCAGCGGCTGGCTCCTCGGCCACTTCTGGTACGGGTCCATCTTCCTCATCAACGTGCCCTTCATCACGCTGGCGCTCGTCGCGGGCTGGTGGCTCGTGCCCCGGTCGAAGGACCCCGAGCAGGCCAAGCTCGATCCCGTCGGCGCCGTCCTCTCCACGGTCGGGATCGCGGCGCTCGTCTACGGGCTGATCCAGGCCCCCGACAAGGGGTGGGGCAACCCCGTCACCATCGGCACCTTCGCGATCGCCCTGGTGGTGCTGGCGCTGTTCTCGCTCTGGGAGCTGCGCAAGCGGGAGCCGATGCTCGACATCCGCTACTTCCGGAACCGCGCCTTCAGCACCGGCACCGGTGGGATGGTCCTCGTCTTCCTCGCCATGTTCGGCGTCATGTTTCTGATCACCCAGTACTTCCAGCTGGTCCTCGGCTACAGCCCGCTCTCGGCCGCGCTGCGGCTGCTGCCGATCGCCCCGATCATGATCGTGGTCGCGCCGCTGACGCCGAGGCTCAGCGCGCGGTTCGGCGCCCACCGGACGGTCGCCTTCGGGATGGCGCTCATCGCGGCCGGGATGCTGATGTTCCAGCGCCTCGACCCGCACACCTCCTACCTCTACGTGCTCGTGTGCCTCCTGCCCCTGGTGAGCGGCATCGCGCTCGCGATGTCGCCCATGACGGCGGCGATCATGTCGGCGGTGCCGCCGCGACGGGCCGGCGCCGGGTCGGCGATGAACGACGCGACCCGGGAGCTCGGCGCCGCGCTGGGCGTGGCCGTGCTCGGGAGCGTGGCGGCGTCGCGGTACACGGCGTCGCTCGGCCACGCCCTCACTGGCCTGTCGAGCTCGGCTCGCAGCGCCGCTCGAGCGTCAATCGCCGGGGCGCTGCACGTCGCCGCCGGGCTCCACGGACCGGCCGCCCACACCCTCGCCAGCGCAGCGAAGAGCGCGTTCGTCGACGGCGTCCATCTGGCCGCGATCGCCGGCGCAGCGCTCGCCGCGATCGCGGCGGTCGCGACCTACCGCAGGCTCCCGCACCAGCTCGCCCACGAGGGCGCCCTCCACGGCCCGGCCGAGGCGGTCGAGGAGATCGCCGAGCTCGGCATCGCCGGCGTCCCGCCCGCGTTCCCGGACCAGCCCGATCCGGCGCTGGCCCGGCGCTGACACCGGCCGCCAACGAGCAGACTGCAGCAACAGCGGGAGCAGCGCCGCCGCAATAGGCCTCGGCCGTGTGACGGCGGCACCGGGGCGGGTAGACGTTCCGGTGCGGCTAACGACCTCAGCAAGGAGGCACTCGTGGCGAACGAGGTGAACGACTTCAACCGTCAGATCATTGAGGAGTTCCGGGCCAACGACGGCAAGGTCGCCGGCAACTTCGAGGGCGCGCCCATGCTGCTCCTGCACACCAAGGGCGCCAAGACCGGGGCAGAGCGGGTGAACCCGGTCGTCTATCAGCGCGACGGCGACCGCTATGTCATCTTCGGGTCGAAGGCGGGGGCTGACACCAACCCCGACTGGTACCACAACCTCCTCGCGCACCCTGAGACGAGCGTCGAGGTCGGCAGCGAGACGGTCCCGGTCGTGGCGCGCGTCGCCGAGGGCGAAGAGCGAGACCGTCTGTGGAGCCGCCAGAAGGAGCTCATGCCGGGCTTCGGAGACTACGAGCGCAAGACGTCCCGACCCATCCCGGTCATCGTGCTGGAGCCGTAAGGAGCGCCGGCTTGCACCGGCGTCGTCCTGAGCGTGCGGCGCCCATCGGATGACCGATCAATCCTCCGGAAGCGCAGCGAAGTCACGCTTGGTCTTCCGGTACCACCCCATTCCTGAAATGGGCCGCTTCCACCGACCCTTCATCTCCTTCAAGGCACCCTCGTGCGTTGCGTCACCCTTCTCGACCATCTCCTTGAGATGCCGATCTTGTGCCTTGATGACCTCATCAGCGGTCACGCCACGGAGCGCAAAGTCGCAGGGTCCACCCAATTGCTGACATGTCATGGTCTTCATGAGCCTCCCTTCCTTTCATAGGGCGGCCGCAAACTAGGAGGTTGCGGCAGGTCCACGGGAACAGGTGGGTTCGTCATCGTTCTGACGGAACCCGATGAGGATGTGTGACCGATTGGCAGAAGAGCGACACGCCGCGGATCGGACGAGACCCGCGCCGTCCACAGTCTCACCGGCCGCAACGACGGAGGGGCCGACGCCGCGTGTCAGCAGCCCTCGTCCTCGTCGGCCTCGCTCGGGAGGGAAGCCGACCCGTCCGGGGTTGCGGTCGGCGTCCGCTCGAACATGTAGTAGACGGCGACGGCGCCAGCTATCGCGAGAGCCGCCGACGGGCTTGCGAAGGCGACCCCAATCGACACCAGGTAGGCCGCGTTGCCGATCGTGAAGCGCAGCGTCGCGGCCCTGGCCATCGAGGGCGTCAGCGGCACTGCGAGGAGCCGGCGGCCCACCACGTAGAGGAAGACAGCAGCGAACGCGAGCGACATGCCCTCGAAAACACCCGCGAAGACCGCCATCGCCAGGCGGGCATCCGACCCGCCGTGCCGCAGGTAGGTGGCCATCGTGGCCGTCGCGAACGGAATCGCGACAACGAAGAACAACAAGAGCAGATTCAAGAACACGAGGGCACGGTCCACAGCCGGGACAGTCCGGAACAGGGCGTGGTGGTTGACCCAGATGATCCCGATGGTGAAGAAGCTGATGGCATAGGCGACGAAGGCCGGCCACTGGTCCGTGAGCTGGTGCGCCAGCGTGCCGTGCCCGGGGCCGGCGACGGCAAGGTTCAGCGCGAGCAGCGTGATCGCAACCGCGAACACCCCGTCACTGAAGGCCTCCAGCCGTCCTCGATCCACGGGCACCTCCATGTGTGCCGGATGTGTTCTCCCCGCACGACGCCGCAGGTTTCCCAGACGGCTGGTCGATCAGGGCATGTTGCTCGCAATGAATCGGGCTTCGTCGTTCATGGAGTCGGGCACGCCGAAACCACTGAGATCACACGCCGCGTCCCGAATCGCGGCGACTTCCTCCCGGCGTCGGGCACCTGAGATCAGGTGCGAACCAGCCGCGCGTCACGCCCATGAAGACCATTGCAAGGTGTCGCCCGCGACATACGGCATCGCTTCGGCAAGATAGCGCCAGGTTCCTCAGCATTGCCGGGCTGCAGAGCCCAAGTGATCGCCGGTTGGTGTGGGCCCTGGCCCAACCGAACCGAGTTCCGGGCACCGCCCCGTATCAGCCGATACTTCGCGCCGATCCCTCTGCAAGTACGGCCGGTTCGGGGCCGCTCAAGTGGCGGATCTGTTTGGTAGCAGCAAAGCTAAGCATCGAGCGGTAGATCGCCAGGATGGTGGTGCCGTACTTGGCCGCGCTCGCCCATTGACCGTTTCCCAGGCTCTCCAAGGTCGTTTCGTGGCCTCTGGCGACCTGGTCGAAGGTCGAAGCCGTGTGGGTCGTCTCGGAACCAGAAGGCGATGGTGTTGGAGTGTTGGCGAGTGCGGTGGTGTGGACGCTGTTGTCGACGTACACGCGCAACAACTGGATCTGAGCGCGTACGCCATCCCGGGCAGTCGGGAATCGGGCTGCGGTCGTGCAGGTGTCGCATGCGCCGAGCCCGGCGAAGTTGTTGTCGCTTGAGCGCGCCTGGCCAGCCCGGGGAAACGTGAAGTAGCCGGTTTCGAGGATGGCCTGCGCGAACGCGACGTCGCCACGGATGTGTTCGGCGTTGCCTTCCTGGACGTACAGCCGGGCCAGATCGCCGATCGTGATGCCACTTGTCAGCCGTGGTGTCCGGCGGGTCGCGGCATACCAGCCCTTGAGCTGCGCGGCGGTCAGTCGTGCGTCTCCCCTGACGGACAAGGGCTTGACTTCCGCGGTGTTGGACCGCGAATCGGCGACCGAGGGCGATCCTTGAAGGACAAGCGCGACGACGGCCAAGATCGTGGTCGTCATCATGACCGCGATCAGCCATCGCGCTCGGATCCTCCACCCGGGCTGAAACGAGCGGCGCTTCCGACCAGCTCTTCGCGACGCTGTGTTCAAACGAGAAGCCGCTCTCGGGGTGCCGACACTCGAGGATGGGAGGGGTCCGTTCGCGTCAAGACGAGCACCCCCATCGCCCAAGTGCGGGGACCGCCGAGACGCCTGATCTACGACCTGAGCCGGCAATGCGTGGTCGAGTGATAGCCGTGCCGCGCCTCGACGTAGCACGGTCGCGCTCACCGCGATCGACCCCTATGGTTCAGCCTGATTTGGCCGACGGCGCAAGATCCGGTGCGATCTTGGGCCGCAACGACGACTACAGGGCGGAGACAAGAAGGATGGCGGCAATGACGCCGACAACCACGATGACGAATAGCTTCACGTTCTTGGTCACGAGATTCACCTTCCTTTCGTTTGCCGTGACGACGATGACCAGTGGTCAAACCAGCGAGGGCATCGCCGCCAATGACGAGAGCCATGCGGTCTGGCGTTGCACGGAGGTCTCGCGTTGCACGTCTTGATCCTGAACTCCACCCCGTGACGGCTGCGTGACTCCGCGGTAACCGCGAAGGGTCAGACAGGTCGTGGGCGCCTGTCGCCCTGGCCTGGGCTATGGTCGTTCTCGTCCGTCTGGACCCCGCGGGCTGGTGTCGCCCCTCGACCGGTGCGATTGCTGGCCGAGCAGAGATGGGGTGATCGTGACGGATCTTGCGGAAACCGGGCGGCCAGTGCGGGCCCTACGGACGAGTGGGTCCTCGAATTGGGCGGTCGCTAGCGGCTGTTCGGTCGCATCGAGCGTCTCGGTGTGCTCGCTGCCGGGTTCGACGGGCGGCGCGGGCCCACGGTCAGCCCGGCAGCCGACCACGCGGCATGTGGGGCAAGGCCGCCGGTCCGGGTCAGTGGCCGACAGCCGGCGGGCTGAGCGATGAACGAACCCGATCCCAGGGCAGGCTCGGGGTTCGCCGATGTCGCCAGCATCGGGCGATCGTCGTCGACTTCGCCGTATCCGGGGGATCCAGGGTGGCGTTCGCCGGCCACGGTCGGTGGCGGGTTCGAGGTCTGTGTGCTGGGGACCTTCCGGTTTCGGTGGGGGACGGAGACCCTGATGGCCGAGGCGGGCGGCTCGCAGCGTCTGTTGGCGCTGCTCGCGCTGCGAGACCGGGCGGTGATGCGGGGGGCAGTCGCGGGGACGCTGTGGCCCGAGTCATCAGAGCACCACGCACACTCGAACTTGCGGTCCGCGCTATCGCGGCTCAGTGAGCTCAGCCGGGACGCCGTCCTGGTCACGCCCCTTGATCTGTGCTTGGTCGAAAGGGTGAAGGTCGACATCCGCGAGTCTCGAGCGCTGGCTCATCGCCTGCTCGACCCCGAAGCGTCGGTCTCCGAAGCCGACCTCGGCCCCGCCGCGATCTCGGTGCTTGCGGATGATCTGCTTCCGGACTGGTACGACGACTGGGTGCTGCTCGAAGCCGAGGAATGGCGCCAGCTTCGCCTCCACGCGCTCGAAGCGCTCGCCGACCGCCTCACCCTCCACCGCCGTTTTGGAGTCGCCACCGCGGCCGCGCTGGCCGCGGTGCGGATCGAGCCGTTACGCGAGAGCGCCCGCGCCACGGCCATCCGAGTGCACCGAGCCGAAGGCAACCCATCCGAGGCGCTCCGCGAGTTTGACCGCTACCGCACCGTGCTCCAAGCCGAACTCGGCCTGGAACCCACCACGGCCCTCCGCGACCTCATCGCCGACCTCCAGGATCGGTAACGCCCCGGTCACGGCCTCCTCCGTACGCTCAATCCATGCTCAGTGACCGGACCGCCCTCCTCATCATCCGAGCTTGGACCGAGCAGGACTCACCCGAGCCGCTTCGAGCCAACATCCGCCTCACCACCGATGTCACCACCGGCTTTCAACGGTCGCTCACCCTGGCCCGACCCGACGGCATCAAAGCAGAAGTCGACGCCTGGCTCCACGAGATCCAGACCAACTGAGCGAACGCCCAGCCGAGATGCCAAGACGGAGGTTCAAGATGCAGATGATCGATGACCAGGGGCTGGACGCGCCCCGGAGCGCGACGCCTCCTCGATGTGATCGATGCTGGCCGTGATGATCTCCGAGTTGCTGGGAGTCTTCGCCGCCGTGTCCGTGGCCTTGGGGGTTGCGTTAATCATCCAACTCGACGGGACGATGGCCCATGGGAGAAGCCTCGCGACCGCGAGCGTGTCCCGTGCAAACGCGCACGGACTGAGGGCCCAACGGCGTCACGAGCGCAAGGCGAACCCAGTCCTCTTCCTCCTGGGTTCCGTGCTGATCCTGCTCGTCATCGCCACGATGGCGTAGCTCCCAACCCGCCGGTCTCGCGTATGCGCATTCACCGTCAGCATGACCTTCGAGGCGTCACGCCGACGTCCAGAAGCGGATCATCCGACGCACAATCCTGCGCCACGCACCCTCGCTGATGATGACCGCTGCCCAATGATTCCGATCCCGGCGGATGCGGCGTCGGCGGGCCGGCACGGTGTCCAGGCGCGGCCTCGGTCGTTGTCGGGAGATCTCGCGGCAGCGCTCAAGGCCTGGGCCGACCGTCGATCGACGATCCGGAGCACTGAGCCTGACTCAATTGATCTGGAACTGGACAGCGTCACGTGCGTGATCACCGGCAGTCAGACCGTTGGATGCTGCGCGACGTATTCCAACGGCATGACGGAACAGTTTGAGATGGCCGTCTTGGCGGATGGCCACACGTGGCTCGGGAGATAGGCAGCGGCGCCCGAGCTGTTCGAAATGAACCGCGCCGCGCTCACGAACGGGAAGGGATGCAGTGTGCGGGAGGCAAAGTTGTCACACGGCGGCGTAGCACTCTACGACTCTCTAACGGGTCGCCTGGTGCAATGGGTGATGGTCTCGTCGGGGACGCCGACGAGCGCGCAGGTTGAGGGTGACGACGTTGCCGTTACCTTTGCCGATGGACACCACTCCATCTACGACGCCGCAACGGGCGACTTCCGACACTAGGGGCTGAGTTGGGCCGCGCTTGGCTCGTCGCACGAGACGAGGGAATCTCACCGTGGCAAAGGGAGTTCGTTGCAAACCTGGGGCCCATGTCTGGCACGACAACAGCACCTATTCTCGATGGCCGCTGATCGACGACTGGGCCCACAGCAGCAAACCCTCAACCGGACCACATTGCATCGAATGCCGTGAGAAGCACACGAACGTGAGCTCGGCGTCGTGAGCGGTGTCCGGCGCCGCGACGAGAGCGGTGCCGCTAAAGAGTGAGCCAGGTGAGCTATGAACGCTTGGAAGTATCGCATCCTCTCGTTGCCCCGGTTCGAGGACCCGACCTCCTCGAGCGAACCTTCGGCCGCGGTCAACATGCTCAACGAACAAGGCGCCGATGGCTGGGAAGCCGTGGGCATGCTGCTGCTCGCGAACGGCAGGATCGCGGTATTGCTCAAAGTGCCGGCAGACTCCTCATAGTCCGTCGGCTCGAGACCTCAATCGACGCATCCGCGGACCGGTTCGGTGCATCCACATCAGATTCAGGGTCGCGGCCCGCCGAGCACACGCACACTGGGCCTTACCGAACCGGCCTGATGCTGGGCCTGGCGGTCGGCCCAGCGCCAAAGGCGCGCTCGTCGGGAAGCCGTACCCTCCCGGGGCCCTCGGATCAGTGGGCGGTAGATGATTTGAACCTCTGGCCCCTTCCGTGCGCGTATCGATCATGTAGTCAGGTAGTCCGACGACCTTTCGGTGGCGACTGTGATCCCGCGTCGGTAGCGTGACGCGTCAAAGCGCGCCGGCTTGTAAACCCATTTGTGCCGAAACACCGCGGGTTGTAGGGAGACGCGATGGCTGACCTCAGCATCGACGGCTTCGATGAGCTCGACGAGATCGGCCGGGGTGGGTTCGGGATCGTGTACAAGGCCCGCCAGCAGGACCTGCGGCGGGTGGTCGCCATCAAGGTGCTGGGCGGCGTGCTCGATGACCGGGCCCGCTCGCGCTTCGAGCGCGAGGGCCGGGCCATGGGGGCACTGTCGGACGAAGCCGCCATCATCACCGTGCACTCCACCGGGTTCACCGCCGACGATCGGCCCTTCATCGTCATGGAGTATCTGCCGGGCGGAACCCTCGATGACCGGCTCGCCGATGGGCCGTCGCCGATGGGCTGGAGAGAAGCCTTCGAAATCGGGGCGAAGCTCGCCGACGCGCTCGGGTTCGCCCATCAGGCCGGCATCTTGCACCGCGACATCAAGCCCGCGAACGTGTTGTTCTCGCGACGCGGCGAACCCAAACTAGGTGACTTCGGGATCGCGCGCCTCAAGGGAGCCTTCGAGACCGGCAGCGGGGTCGTCACCACGACCGTGGCGCACGCAGCCCCCGAGGTGCTGGCGGGCAAACAGCCCAGCGAAGCGTCGGACGTGTACTCACTCGGGTCCACCATCTACACGCTGATCGCCGGAAGCCCGGCATTCGTCCATGACAGCGACGAGTCGCTCCTGCCGATCTACGCTCGAATCGTCACCGAACCGGTCCCCGATCTTCGCGCCCGAAACGTCCCAGATGAGGTGTGTCGGCTGCTCGAACACGCGATGAACAAAGACCCCGAATCCCGCATCGGATCCGCCGCCGAGTTCGCTCAGCGCCTACGCGACACGCTCAACCTCGGTGAGTCGCCGGGGAGCATCCCCGGGCGCGGCTGACTCGGAAAACGTCCGTGACGCGGCGCTGTTCGGCCGGTCACCGCACAAACTGTTTGGGCACGTGCCCGGCTATGACACCGGACCGCCCGCTTAGGCGCTCATAGCGGGCGCGCATCGAGACTTCGACCGCGACGTCATCGAGCTGATCAACCCCATGGGTCGATCCAGAGGAGCATCCAGACCCCGTTGGCGAACAGGTGGCTACGAATCGCCCGCCCTGCAGGTGGGACCCAACCCGGTGGATCGGGCCGCCGCCGTGGAGCTCGACGGCCTCGCTTCGCCCGGCCCGAGATCTCCGTAGCGGTGCGGGTTGGTGAACAAGCTGTCATGGCCGGTTCCCCAGCAGGGATTGGTGACCCCAGATACTGATGCGGTCGTAGCGGCGGTTGTCGTTCCAGTCGGGGCCGATCCGGCGGGCTCCGTAGCCGATCTCCACTTGGAAGCCGGCGGGGGAGATGGCGTAGAAGCTGAACATCCCGTCGTTGTCGTGGCGTCCCAAACCGCTGGCGATGCCCAGTTCGGCGTTCCATACCCGGTCGAACGCGCGGCCCACGTCGTCGCGGTCGTTGACTTCGAACATCACGTGATGCAGTTTCGCAGGCAGGTCGAAAGGAGCGCGGGCTAGGGCCAGACTGTGGTGGCGCTCGTTGCAGTGGTAGAAGCGAATCTCGAGCTCGACCCCGGCGGCGATCTCGGTCTCGACCCAGTCGGATTGCTTCATCCCCAGGCCGTCGGTCACGAAGTGGTGTGAGTCGTTGAACGCTTCGGTCAACACCACCACGTGGCCGAATCCGACGTCCTCGGTCAGAAACCCGCCGGCGACCAGAGGCGACCGGAACGGCGTCGGCGCGTCCGCAAGTGAGTGGACAACCTCGATGCGCATACCCCATGGCGCATCGACGTGGGCCAGGTCGTCGACGCGACGGGCGACGCGTTCGTCAGGACTTCCGACCGTCGTCGGGTACCCAGCCCGGCCGAGTTGGGCGAGGGCGGACTCATACGCCTCGGCGTCGGAAGCCTCGAAGCCGACGAAGCGAGCATCGTTCGCCGGCCCGTCGGTGACGAGCACCCGGTGCGCCTTGTGATCGTTGCGCCAGGAGGCGACTCCGTTCGCCTCGGCGTCACCCGGGACGAGCCCAATCGTCGCGGCAAAGAATTCGCCAAATGACCGCCGGTCGCTGACCTCGACCCCGAGGTACCCCAACTCGATGGAGTGGCGCACGGTCACGTGTCCGCTGCGACGAAGCGGTTCGGTGGCCTCACACCGGTTGGGCGTCGTCGCTCGCACCCCACGGCAACGTCGCCGAGACCCAGTGCGTGATCGGCTCGGTCTGGTCGTTGCGATGCAGGTGGCGGGGCGGTTGGGCGAACGTCTCGTACGGCGTACAGCGCAGGACGACGCGATCCTCCGTCTCGGCCATCGATTGGACGAACGGCCGGGCGTCCTCCGACAACGCTTCGCCCGACATCCGACCCGCGACGGCCATCATCACGTCGACGACGAGGCGGGGATCGTCGTCGACGGCGGCGTCGCAATAGACCTGCAGGTAGCTACAGGGCCAGCGCTCATCGAGCACGCACAAGCTCGCCTTGCGCTGCCGGGCGACGACCTTCGCCTTGCTCCGTTCCCGCATCGTGGTCACGAGCAGCTCATCGCGGTCGGTGGGCACGTAATACACAACCGACATGGCGGGCCCGTGGTCTCGCCGATTCGTGCCGAACACGCACGTGCGGTGGGTGCGGACGAAGGCTCGACGCTCCGAAGCCAGCATGTCTCGGTCCGTCGGCGGGATGAATGGGTCAGTCGACAACGGGAGGATCTGCATGCCGGCGGTATATTATCGATCGATAATATAGACTGCGAATCGTGGCCCAAGCCCAAGCGAGCCCGCCCCGCGTCCGCCGCGCTCGAGCCGACATACGCGAGCAGCTCCTCGACGCGGCTTTGGTCGAATTCGGGGCCAAGGGGTTCGACGGCGCATCGACGCGGGCCATCGCCCAGCGGGTCGACGCCCACCAGCCGCAGATCAACTACCACTTCGCCTCGAAGGAAGCACTGTGGTTCGCTTCCGTCGACCACCTCTTCGATCTGCTGAGGCAAGCGATGCACGGGCTCGCGCTGCCAGGCGATGCCGACGCATCCGACGACGTGGCGCCGCTCGCCGACCTCCTCGCGGAGATGATTCGGCGCTTCGTTCGTTTCGCCGCGGCCCACCCCGAGCTGAACCAGATCATGGTCCACGAGGCCACCGCCGCCAGCGACCGCCTCACGTGGATGACGCAGCGCCATGTGCGTCCGATCTACGACGCGGTGCGCAGGGCCTGGAAACGCCTAGGAGACGCGGGCATCGCCGCCCCGATCGACGACGCGATGTTCCACTACGTTCTCGTGGGCGCGGCGTCGCTCCCCTACGTCAATGCCCCCGAGGCCCGCCTCCTCACCGGCGCAGATCCCACCGCCCCCGACTGGGTCGAGCGCCACGCAGAGTCCCTCGTGCAGACCCTCCTCCCCGCCCGCAGGTAGCGCCTCACCCCGACGAAGCTATAGGAGGATCCCTTCCAAAGACGTGCTCTCGTCAACTGGCGAGGTCGCCGACGCGCAGCCGTTGGCCATCGGTTGACCAGTCCGTCACCGCTGCTGTCCGGGCCAGGCCGCGAACGCAAGAGCCAAGCGTGATCTTCAGCGGCACCCGCAGCATCCGAGCTGGCGCCACGGGTTCGGGGCGACTCCGCGGCCGGATCGGCTCGAGGAACAGCGGCCGGTGGTCGTTCGCGGTCGCATAGCGGATGCGGGAGCGCGCCTCCGAGGCCGGTACATCGTCCAAGAGGCGGACGACGGTCACCACAATGAGCAGCTGACCTTCCCATGATCTGCCCCTGATCGCCCCGTCGCGGCTCTCTTCGGGGCGCGCGACGGCGGCTCCCCCGCAAACCACGCTTGCGCATGAGATCACGGCACGGAAGATGATGTCGCGCGACCCTCCAAGGACCCTTCTCGAGAACGGCGGCCGATCGTTGACGCGGTAACCGCCTGGCCGTTGAGAAGCCGATCAGCAGTTAGTGGTTGATGCGCGATGGCTCCGCGAACGCCAGCAGCGCCTGACGGTCCTCGCGAAGGATGAACCCGGCCTTGATCCCCGCGTCAGCGGCGGCGTCGAACCGCTTGAGGTACGCCGCTCGTGACGGATAGAGCTGCGCGATCCGCGCGGGTGAGAACGCGGTCGTGGATCCGAGCAGCAGGCAGATCGTCGACGGGTTCGGCCCTGGGTTGCCGGACAGCGCTGCCACGGGCACATCGAGCGGCGGCGTGCGGATACCGCCTTGCGCGATTCCGTCCGCGTTCCGGACGATGACCGGCTTCGCGCCCGCGGCGACGTCGATCCGCGGCGCACGCGCGGGAGCGCTACTGCTTACGAGCCACGTCTTGAGCGCGTGCATCGCGGCCTTGGCGACGACGTGCAGCGGTCCGTTGTTGACCGAAACGCCGCAATCGATATATCGCAAGTTCGAGGCCAAGAGATGCGCGTCGGCATGAGCGGTTCCGGGCACCTCCCAGAGCCGGAATCGGCCCGAGTCGGGCTGACGAGCAGCGTAGGAGTTGAGGATGCTGGCGACGTCGGTCTCGGTCTGGACGTCCATCACCGGGGTCCGCTGGTCGGTGCGGAAGATCGCCGGCGTCCCGGCGATCGCGTGCGCGATGTCGGCGTACTGCCCGGCCGGCACCAGGGGCAGGCCGATGGCGCCGCGGCTGTGCACGAAGAAGCCGTCGAAGGCGTGGGTCAGCGGCTGAACACCGTTGTAGTACGTGACCATCGCGAACGCGGACTGCGACTCGCCGGCCGCGATGAGCCGCTGGGGGTGCAAGCCACCGAGGGCGGCGCCGCCGCGGACGGCGCGTGCGACCTGGGTGTAGATGTCGAACGCGAACCCGTCGCCGGGGTGCTGCAGAGACCCGTACCGGGTGGGATCGATGGCGGCCAGTCCCTTGCCGGCCGCATCGGAGCCGGGGACATTGACCTGCACGAGCACCGGCCCGCCGACCACCCCGATCCGCTGGGCCGAGACGCCGACCCACACATCACCACGTCGGATCAGCTCCTCATGGAGGGTGGCCCACTCCGGATCAGCGTCGACGCCGCCGCTGACGTTCAGCCACTCCACGACGACCGTGCCACTGAACCGGCTCGGGTTGGCGGGCCTCCGCACCAGCACCCGCGTCCGGTACGGGGCCTGGGCATCCGGTCCGAAGGCCCAGCGGCCGTCGGCCCCGAGCGGGCTGTCGGTCTTGTACGACGTGGCCGTGCCAGCCGCCGCGAACTCGTGCTCCACGTAGCCGGCCCGAGCGAGGTCCACCGGGATCGCGGTGCCCATGAACACGCCCTGGCCGCCGCTCAGCTCGGTCGAGAGGTCGGCGGCCGGCCCGTTCGAGCGCGCGCCGGGCGCGCCCGCCAGCGGGCTCGCCGACGCCGACCCGACGCCGGCGCTCGCGACGCCCACGGCGAGGGACACCGAAGCGAGCGTGAGCACGGCGACGCCCACCATCGCACGCACCCAGCCGAGGCGTCGGACGCCCCCGCGCCCGCGTCCTCCACAGCTTCCCTCGCGGCGCCGAGCCGTCGTCATGCCGTCCCCCCTTGTCGGCTCACCCTATGGGCCCGCCGCGGTCTTCACACCCGCGGTCCCGCGGGTGTGACCGGCGGCAGGTCCGCCGTCGACAGGATCCCCGGCGACGCTGCGCACACGTAGGGGATCGCGTTGACGGGTCGAGCGGCCAGGTCGCCGGCGACGATGGACGTGGTGCGGGCGGCCGTCGCGACCTCACCGGTGCAGGTCCTGTCGTCGATCGGGCAACCGGCCGCTTCGGCGAACACACCGAGTGGGATCCGACCTCCCAGCAGGTACGACGAACGGCTTGCATCGAAGGAGATGATCGGCTGGCCGAACCCCACGAGACCGAACAGCAGGTTCGTGAGTCCCGCCGCGAGAGGTTCGCGAAGTCTTCGATCTGGATCGAGTCGACGCGTCGTTGGAGGGAGACCAACGCGAACGGGAGTGCATCGGTGATGAATCCGGGGCTTCTCCCCGTCGCGTAGGTCGACGAGCTGCCTTGTGCGCACGCATCGTTGACGAGCGATCGACGCTCATCGCCGAGACGCGCGCCGGCGGCGAACAGCTCACCCCGGGTGGTGACGACGTTCGTGTCGAATGCGAGGAGCGCCACGATGTCGTCGATCTCGAGGGCGCTTGGCATGTAGAGGACGCAGTCCGCAGCCAAGGCGTGGATCGCGGCCCGGTCGGTGGTCGCCAAGATCCCGCACGGCGTCTCGCCGCAGTGGACGCTGGCGTCGACTCCGTCCTGGGCCGAGTCGTACCAGAGTACGCCGACGAGATCGAGCGCCGGGTGTCGACTCGCCTCGCGGGAGCGCGGGCGCCGGTTGCACCGGAGCGCGGAGGCAGTCGACCTGGCACGCCGCCTCACGGCGTCGGGTCGGCCCTGTTTGGACCAACCGGCACCGCGCGCGGGTGCCTCAGACCCGGTCGAGCTCGAGCATGCGGATCGCGTTGCCGCGCAGGATCTTGTACCGCTGCTCGTCGTCGACCTCAGCGAGCATCTTCTCGCAGTACTCCTTCGAGTTCGGCCAGGTCGTGTCGGTGTGCGGATAGTCAGTCTCGAAGCAGATGTTGTTCTCACCCACCTCGTCGAGCGACCGCACGCCGTGGCGGTCCCAGGTGAAGCACCCGAACACGCGGTTGTAGTAGTAGCTCGACGGGGGCTCGGGGCACAGGCGCTTGGAGTGCTGCCAGGCGTCGTGCTCCTGCCACACGGTGTCGGCACGCTCGAGCGCGTAGGGCAGCCACCCAATCTGGCCCTCGGAGTAGGCGATCTTCAGCTTCGGGAACTGCGCCATCTTCCCGCCGAACAGGAAGTCGCCGAGCGACGCCATGGAGTTGTTGAATCCGACCATGCCGCCCACACCGGCCGGCGCGTCCTTCGACGAGAACGGGTCCGACGACGACGAGCCGACGTGCATGCAGACTGTGGTTCCCGTGTCGCCGCACACGGCCAACATCGGGTCCCAATAGCCGGTGTGGATGCTCGGAAGGTCCAGGCGAGTCGGCAGCTCGGAGAAGCACACGGCTCGCACGCCGCGCGCCGCGTTACGTTCGATCTCTCGGACCGCGAGCTCAATGTCCCAGAGCGGCATGATGCAGAGCGGGATGTTGATCCCGATCGCCGGGTCGCACCACTCCTCGACCATCCAATCGTTGTAGGCCTGCACACAAGCGAGCGCGAGCTCCTTGTCGTCGGCCTCGTAGAACGTCTGGCCGCAGAAGCGCGGAAAGGTCGGGAAGGGCAGTGACCCGTCGACCCAGTTGAGCTCGAAGTCCTTCTTGCGCTCGTTGGCGTCGAAACATCCGGGCCGCATGTCGTCGTAGGTGGTGGCGGTCATCGTCATGACGGTCTTGTCGAACGTCGAGACGTCGTCGCCATCGGTCGCCGACCTCGGAATCGCGACGAACTTCTTTTGGACGTAGATGACCTTGTCCTCGTAGATCCAGGCGTCGCCCCACTCGCCCTCGGGGTCCTCGGTCATCTCGTACTTGGCGCCCCGCTTGAGCTTGAAGGCGCCCCAGCGCTTGCGCTCGACCCGCGGGCCCTTCGCCCGATGACGCTCGGGCAGCCAGGACTGCCAAACGTGCGGCGGCTCCACCACGTGGTCGTCGACGCTGATGATCTTCGGCAGCTCCATGGGACCCCGTCCGGCTCGGTAGGTGACGTGCGTGTCAGAGTTCAGCGTACCGAGGCGGCGACCGGGTCGAGCGGCCTCGGTCGCTCCGCCTCCCCTGGCGCTGGGCGCGCTCACGGGTCGGCCGAATCCTCGCCCCGGCGGCCGGTAGGCGAGGAAAGCGGCGGACCAGTCGGGCAGGTCAAGGCCGACGACCCCCGGTGATCCTGTTGCGGACAACCTGGAATCCCACGGCTGGCGGACACGGCCAAGGTCGGAGCTGACTGGACCTGTCTCTGACTCGCGTCACAACTTGAAGTGGCGCGATCTCAGCAGATCGGCACTCGGCCGTCGGCGCTGGGGCCTAGCCCTCGGCTCTCCTCGGACTCGGGCGGCACGACGCATCGTGTCGACCATCGGTACCGCGCCCAGCAGATCGCGATCGCCAGGCCAGCATCTAGCGCCGGCTGGTCAGACGTGGTGCTGTCGGGTGCCGAGCGTGCACACGGCGCTACGGACGACAGGGCTCGTTGCGCAGGCTCGGGCACGGAGGCAATGCGGAAGGCACGTTAACGCCGGGTACGACCGGGAGGGTCAGGCTCGACGGCATGGTGGTCGAGAACGCGACCGATTCGGTCGCGACGTGGCTGGTGGGCTGGGTCTCACTGAACGACCAGATCGGCTGGGTGCCGTTCGGCGCGGCGATCGTGACCTTGATCCGCGAGCCGGCTCGGTAGGCGTGCCCTTGGAAGTAGAGCGGGATCGTTACCTGGGTGAACTGCCCCGCCGGCATCGGCTGCACGTCGGACGCCAGGAATGTCGGGATCGGCTCGAGCTGGGTGCTGGGCTGCTTGAAGATGTTGTCCGACGTGGTGGAGAGCTTCCGCTCGCTCGCGCGCATCCAGCCGTTCTGCACGAACGTCTCGCCGCCATCAGGGCGGACCTCGCTCACCGTGACCTGCAGATCGACATCACGGGTGGAGGACTTCACCCAGGCCTGGACGGCGCCACCCCCGACGACGGAGGTCCCCGCGGCCAGTGGCGCCGAGGTGTACGAGACAGCCGAACCCGATGGGTTGTGCTGCCAATTCCATTGCCACTGCGAGGCGTTGCCCCAGAGGCCACCAGATCCGGTGTTGACTGAGTAGTCGGTCAGCGGGAGCGCGGCGGCGTTGGAGGTGTACGTGTCGCTGCCGACCGTGGTGGGAGGGGTGTCGTTGAGCGTGCCGCCGGGCCCGAAGTACCACGTGCGTGCCGTTGTGCCGGGGATCGGGAAGGCCGAGAACGACTGCTCGAACGCCGGGTACGGGTCGCCGGGATTCGAGCTGGCGCCGGGCACGCTTCCCGCGCCGTTGTCGAACAGGACACGGACCGGGGGCAGCGCCTCGAACGCGGAGAGCGCTGCTTGGTAGGTCGGCTGCTCCTGGATGGGGTCCGGCGGGAGCGTGACGACATCGTTCTGCGGCAGGCCCATCGCCTTCTGATAGATCACCGGTGCCGCGGCTCTGGTCGGGGCCTGATTGACGATCGGCGCCTGATGGGCGACGAACAGCTGCAGGAAGTCGTACCAGCGGTCGTACGTGTATGGATCGAGTGAGTCGATGTGAGCGCCGTTGGTGAACGTGACCCATTTCTGGCTCGTGCCGGTGAGGTGCTGAACCAGATCGGCACAATGGCCACCGGTCTGTTCGTCCTCCCATTGGCAGACCAGGAACGTGGGCACGTTGACGTTGTTGACGAACGTCACCGGGTCAAGCGGGTCGGCCACGGAGGGGTTGTAGTAGTTGTTGGCGCGGACCTTGGCCATCAGGTCGGCTGCCTCGCCGTGCAGGACCTGGTTGTCTTTGCAGATCTGATCGCCGGCTTGGATCTGCTGCGTGGCGTACGGCTGCGTGCCCGACGCCGGAGCCGGCTGGGCCTCTTGCTGGCGCTGCTGGGCCCACGGAACCGCGAAGCCGGTGTTGAGGATCCCGCCCGGGTAGAGGGTCGTGGCGGTGGCGTCGATCACCGAGAGCGGCGCGATCGCCTCCAGGTCCGGGGGCTGAAGCTGGGCCGTGAACAGCTGGCTGATGCCCCCGTACGAGATGCCGATCATGCCGACCTTGTTGCCGAGCACCCAGGGCTGGTGGGCGATCGCCTCGACCACGTCGTAGCCGTCGAGGTTCTGCAGCGGCTCGAAGAAGTCGAAGGCGCCGCCCGAGCACCCCGTGCCGCGCATGTTGACGTCGACCACCGCGAATCCCATGAGGTTCGCGAGGACCGCGATGCCGTTCGTGGGCCCGGCCGGGTCGGCGTAGCCGTAGCCCGAGTACTCGATCAGCGTCGGATAGGGAGGGGCGTAGCTCGCGTTGGCCGGGAAGGTCGGAAGGTGGATGGAGGACGGAACGCCGGACTCTCCGGCTGGGCTGGTCGGCGGATGCACGTCGATCGCCAGCTTGGTGCCGTCGCGCGTCGTCAGATAGCCATAGCCGTTGTCCGGGATCGACTGGTTGTATATGCTGGGATTCCACGGTGCGGCGGCATTGGAATGGACCGTGAGCGGGCCGGACTTGGGACCGTTGGGGTCCAGCTGCACCTGGTAGCCGTCGCCGGGCGGAACGTTGCGGAACAGAAGACCGCCGAGCGAGTCGGCGCTCTGCGTTGCGAGCTTGTTCCCTGCCGGCGTGAAGAGCGACATCTGCGCGTTCGGCGCCAGGCCGGTCACGTAGACCTGCTCTGCGCTGCCCACGGCGGTGAACGTCGGCGCCGCCGGGGCGGCCGCAGCAGCGGACGCTCCCGACGCGAGGGCGACGAGCAGGACCGGCACGACGGCCAGCGGGACGAGCCTCATCCGGATAGGACTACGCAACACCTTCCCTCTCCGCAGCCGTCCGTTTGCCGCACCGTCCCCGAAGCCCTCCCATCGATTGCGGCGTCGCACTCCCACCGCCCGTCGACAGCCAGCCGCTGTGGCGTGGACCCGCCTACCAGTCGATGGGACAAGCACGTCCTCGGGAACCGGGTCGGCTGTCTCCATCTGGGACAACGCTGGCGCGAGGGGGACATTGCACCCCGGCAAGCTGGGTAGCACCTCTTCGTGACGGCGAGCCGAACTTCCCCGGGGATCGGCGACGTCGAGGCCCGAGCGGCAGAACAGTTCGACGACCCCAGCTATGCGGCGCGCCGGCTGTTCTCCGAGGTGTTGGGGACCTTCTTGCTTGTACTCGCCGCTGCGGGCGGGCCGGTCGTGGACGCGGCCAGCCACGGCCGGATCTCGCCAGCGGCACAGGCAGTCGCTCCCGGGCTCATGGTCATGGCGGTCATCTACTTCATGGGGACGATCGGCGGGGCACACCTCAACCCGGCGGTCACCCTGTCGTTCTCGCTTCGGGGCAACTTCCCGTGGCGTCGCGTCCCGGGTTATCTCGTCATGCAGCTGGCTGGTGGCATCCTCGCCGCCGCGTTCCTCCGAGCCGTGTTCGGCAATATCGGCCACCTTGGCTCGACCCTGCCCGCCGCCGGGTTCAGCGACCTCAAAGTCGTCGCGCTCGAGGCCGTGCTCACGCTGGGTCTGGTAAGTGTCATCCTCGGGACTGCGTCGGGGGCGCGCAACGTCGGACCGAACGCGGCGCTGGCGGTCGGGGGTTACATCGCGCTCGCCGGTCTCTGGGCGGCACCGATCACGGGTGCTTCGATGAACCCGGCCCGATCATTCGGCCCCGCGCTGATCGGTGACCACTGGACGACCTTCTGGGCCTACGTCGTGGGCCCCCTCCTCGGCGGACTGGCGGCAGTCGGCGTCGCATGGATCCTTCGCGGATCGGCGACCCGGGCCGGTACCGAGGCCACCCAAGGCTCGTTGCCCTCCAAGAAGCCAGCGAAGCGCCGGGGCTCGTCGCCCGCTCGAAGCCGGCATTCACCCAAGAAGCGATGATCCTTGACCTCGCTCAACGCCGCGGGCACCGCCGCAATTCGGGCGTGACGCGCTCCGGCCCGTCGCTCAGCCGGGAACGTGCTCGGCGACGTCCTCGGGACGGTCGGCGGCTAACTGGACGCGTTGCCGGCCGGCGGGGCCGCCTCGACGGTGGCGTCTTCGGCACCCGTGAGGAGCCTCGACTGCGTCGTCGGCACCGCCGAAACGCCGTGGCGCGCAGGCCCGGCGGCGGCGTCATGCCGCAGCAGTTTCCACGCGGCCATGGCCAGCCCGATGATCATGAGCCATTGGATCAGTCCGAAGATCACGAGCCGTCGGTACCCCCTCTGACGGCGATCGCAAACGGGGTGGTTCCGTGCCATCGCCCCGTCCCCGATCGGCCCCGCCGCGTCACCAGCACGGCGCCTGCGGGGAGCGACCGAGTTCGGCCAGGGCCTCGTGCAAACCTCGCCGACAGCCGGGCTGGCCCGGGAGGTTGAAGCATCGCCGAATACGAAACCGGCCGAGTGGGCAGATACGCGCCTGAGCAAGCTAGGAGGTTGAGACAATGGCTGCTCCCATAGACACACGTTCGTCTCCCGTTCGGGAAGCTCCCATCGTCGAGCGTCGAGCCTGGTGGGCGCCGGCGGCGATCTTCGGGCCCGGACGTATTCTCGGGGCCCTCGGGACGGCGGGAGTCGCGGTCTCGTGCTTCTTGTCCTGGCGAGATCCCGGCATCCACCCAGCCCACATCCCGTTCGCCTTCCTTTGGGATCGGACGACCAGCTCGACGAACCCGTCGTTGCTGATCGCCCTGATCCCAATCGCCGTGGTACTGGCACTCGGAGCGCTCGTGCCCTTCGGGGTGATGCTGCGCTTCGTCGGCGGGTTGGCGATGCTCGTCGTTGCCGGCGTGTTCGCCTACCAGCTGAATCGGGTGACCGGCTCTGCCCACGGCGGCTCGGACCTCGGCGACGTGCTGGGATCCGGCTTCTACGTCGGTGCGATCGGCGGTGTACTCGCCTTCCTCGGCGGGCTTGTGCCCTCGAGGGGTCTCGCCGGCCGGACGGTGGTCTAAACCCCCTGACACCGCGCCAGCCCGGGAGCTCTGCTCCCGGGCGGCGGCGGCGGGCCGGACTCGGACGCGCGGGAGCCGACGCGGCTGCACCATCGGTGGGCTGGTCGGCGGCTGCGTATCTCCGCGTTCAACGCCTCGCCGCGAGCGGTAGGAAGCGACTGCGCCGGCACGATACGCAGCGGGTCGACCTAGCGCTTCGAGATCGGGTGACCAGCCCGAATGTCGCCGAGGTCCTGAAGACCAAGTTGAGGCAGGTCCGAGCGCTCGCACCGTCCCCCACTGGGAGCGAGCAGGAAGGCGACGTGGTCGCCCGTGTCCAGGCGCTCGATGATGGAGCCCGCGAACCAGTCACAACGCGCCAGCACTGGGCAGCCGTCAGGACCCGGGCGCCACCCAAGCCCTTCGAACTTGTCGATCTCATCGCCGGTCTCCGCCCCGAAGCGGTCAGCGAGGTCCTGATCGCCCTCTCGGAGAACGTGGACCACGAGCGTCGTCGCCGACCCTGCGACGCGGAAGGTTCGATTCTCCTTCGACAGCCAGACTGCGAACCGTGGGGGATCGATACTGCACTGCGACGCGAAGCCGACGAGGCAGCCCGCTCGCTCGGCACCCGCCGCCACCGTCACGACATACGACGGGGTGTCCAGCTGCTTCACGATCGTCTCATAGGCGTCCGGATCGGCATCCATTCCTGAGTCCCCTCGACAATTGACGGCGTCCCGTCGCGGTTCAGGTCCCCGCTCGCCGACACACGCAAACATGGGGGTACTCGAGCTGCAGACCAACCCGCTTCCGCCACCCCTCACCCGACGTCGGCGCCGGCACCGATCCCGCCGAGCGGCGGCGGCGGCGCAACGCCTCCCGGGGGCGGGAGCGGGAGCGTTCCACCGGGCTACGAGCGCCCCCAACCCATCGCAGTCGTCGACACCCGGCTTCCCCGACGCCGGGAACGACCGGGACGACGGTTCGCTGGTCCAGGGGCCGCCGAAAGAATGCTCAGTCGCGAAGATGACGCGATGACGGCCATCGAATCGATCGAGATCGTGACCGGCGAGGGGCGATTCAGCCTCGATGCCGCGGGCTCAGTCGATGCACCCCCGGTCTTGTTGCTCCACGGGTTCCCGCAGTCTCGACACACGTGGCGTCTGTTCCTTCCGGCGCTCGCTGATTCTGGGTACCACGCTCTTGCGCCCGACCAGCGCGGCTACTCGCCCGGCGTGCGTCCCCACTCGATTCAGAGCTACCGAACGGAGCGGCTCGTCGCGGATGTGCTTGACCTCCTCGATGCCCTCGGGGCCGAGCGTGCCCACCTCGTCGGACACGACTGGGGCGGTCAGGTGGCATGGATGACAGCCGCTCAGCATCCCGATCGCGTTGCCAGCCTGTGCGTCCTGTCCCGACCACATCCAGCCGCGTTCGCACGCGCCTTCGAGGTCGACCCCGAACAGCCGGGACGCTCGGGACACCACACCAGCTTTCAAGCCCCCGAAATGACCGAGCGCCTCTGGAAAGACGACTGCGCCGCACTACGAGCGGCCCTCTCCCAGCAAGGCGTCCCGAGAACCGACATCGACGCCTACCTCCTGGTCCTATCGGATCGCGCCGCGCTCGACGCGGCGCTGAACTGGTACCGGGCCGCGTCCCATAGCGGGCTGCGGGCCATGGATTGCCCCGCGGTCTCAGCTGCGACGCTGTATCTCTGGGGCGACCGGGATTCGTCGGTGGGTCGTACGGCTGCCGAGCTCACGGGGGCACACGTCGACGGTCCCTATCGCTTCGTCGAAGTCGCCGGCTCCGGTCACTTCCTGACCGATGACGGAGGGGGCCCGACCGTCCTGCGCGAGCTCCTGTCGCACCTCTCCCGGGCGTCTGCATAGCCCATCCCGACCACGGAGTGCACTTGAGGTGCTGACGTTCGGTGTTGGTGTGCCGCCGACCTCGATCTCAGGTGTCGCGTCCAGAGCTCGCGGCTAGCTGCCGGGGGCCTCATGGGGAACGATGCCGGCGGCTCGGCGGGCCGCAATGGCAACCGGGTTGTCCGGTGGCGCCCACGCGATCTCCCAGTAGTTGCCTTCGGGATCAGCGAAGTAGGCGTCCCGTCCTACGAAGAACTCGGCTTGCGTCGGGGGTTTGGTGAGCGTTCCTCCAGCCTGCTGGGCTCGCTCGGCAAGCTGGTCGACTTCCTCGGGTGAATCGACGTTGATGATGACGCTGAAGCGAATGCCACCCTGACCGGGTTCGGGTGATGTGTGCCCATCCTGGGCGAGCTTGTCGATGGGAAAGAGCGCTAGGAGCGTGCCGCGGAGCTCGAAGACGACGAAGTCGTTGTCCTCGAAGACTTGAGACCATCCGAGGTCGCGGTAGAAGCGTCGCTCGACATCGATGTCTCGGACGCCGAGGGTGATCGTGTTCGCCAGCGGTGCATCAAGCGGCATGATCAGCGGCCTCCAGTCCCGCCACCGGGTTCGTCGGCGTCATGAAGCTGCGCCTCGAAACGGGAACGGACAGCGAGTAAATCGGTCCGTCTCAGGAGAACGGGTCGCGGCCCGTGTAGGCGAGAAGTTCTTCTTGCGCGGAGGCACCTGACGGTACGGAGACCGCCGGTTTGAAGACGCCTGCGCGTTGTTCGTCGGTGAAGCGGCCGTGGATCATTTGGAACGCGGCGTCAGCCAAACCCTCCGGCATCGCCGCGTCCTGCTCGGTCGCCGTCGCCAGATCCCAACCGTGCAGGAGTTGGTCGGCGAAGGCGATCCCGAGCGCGGGACCGGTCTTATCGATGACACCCGGTCGAGCGAAGGCGCCCAGCAACTCGGATCGGCCTCGTTCGAACGCCGCGACGGGATCATCACCAAGCAGGGTGGGTGGCGTCGGCGACGGAGGCTGGACGTCCTCGCCGCGAGCGGCCCCGATGAAGTACCGCTGCGTATCGAGCATGTGGTTCAAGAGCGTGCGCACAGGCCATCCGTCGCACCGCGTATCCCGGTCGAGGCTGCCAACCGCGCCCCGTACCTTCGACAAGGTCCAAGCGCTGGCTCGCTCGTAGCAGTCCAACAAGTCGAACTGCGGCACGGCTGCTACTCCTCCTCGTCGGCGAAGATCAGACCCGAATCAGGGTCGTCTTACCCCCAGATCTCTGCGACAAATCGTGCGATTTCGGCCAGAGATTGGCCGCCTCCAGCTGCAGCAACACGTCGGGATAGGGCTCCAGCCAGACCACCTCACCAAGCCGGGTCGGTTCGGGTGGCTGCCAGTCCAGTGCCGGCGCCTGAGACGTGGGCCGGCGTCGGGCGGCGCGGCGCATGTTCAGACAGCGCCTCGTGGCGATGCTGTACAGCCAGGTCCGGATCGACGCGCGTCCCTCAAAGGCGCCCAGACCGCGCCAGGCAGCCATCAGCGTCTCTTGCACCGCGTCCTCGGCGTCGGCCGAGCGACCCGAGCAGCCGATAGCAGTGCAGCTGAAGCGGGCCCCGATACGGAGCGACTAGCAGCTCGAACGCGGCTTCGTCGCCCGATCGGGCACGATCGACCAGCGCGGCACTCACCCCTCCATCCTTGCTGCTGCTCCTCACGCTGCGATGTAGCCGTCTCAACTATTGACACCGCCTCGGACGGAAACTGGGCGCTCGACCGCCCAATTTCATCCGAGCCGGTCTCAATACGACAGGCGCTCACGCCGCGACCGTCTGCTGGCTCGCGGCTGGCACTCGAGCGTGAACGACGACCGGTCATGCCGGCCGTGGCGCCGCGGATATGGACCGTCGCCCTGAGCGAGCGAGTCAATCGATCGGCAGCTGTCGTGGAACTCGTGCTTTCAAGCGGGCTCGGCGGCAAACGGGTCTTATTGGTGTCCGCTCCATAGGAGCGAGAACGGGCCCAATCGACGCCTTACGCTGGAGGCTGTCCTCCGTACGCCGGCGCGAACAGGTAGCCGACGGCCAGGCTTCGGTACGGTCGCCAGCGGTCTGAGAGCTCGACCAGCTCCTCGTCGGTCGGCAGGTGGTCGAATCCGTACTCCCGCTGGATTGTGTGCCGGAGCGCGAGGTCGCCCGTCAGGAAAACGTCGGGCCGGTCAAGGGCTACGAGCAGGAAGCCGCGGGCTGTCCAGGGCCCGATCCCGCGAACGTCGGTCAGGGCGGCCTCGATCTCCTCGTCGGTCATGAGCGAGAAGGCCTTGGCGCTCAGGCGCCCGTCGACGAACCGCTCCGCCAGCGCCCGCAAGGTTTCGCCCTTCCGTACCGAGAAGCCGCTCTCGCGCAGCACCTTCGGATCAGCCGCGAGCAGCTCGGCTGGCGACGGCATGTGCCCGCCGAATCGCTCCTCCAGATGCGAGATGATCGCTCGGGTCGAGCTGACGGAGAGCTGCTGGCCGGCAACCTGGAAGACGAGCTTCCCGAAAGCATCGAGTGGAGGAAGCTCGTCCATCCACGCCCGCGGGCGGAAGCCAGGGTGCGCATCGATGATCCGGCCGAGCACCGGGTCGGCCTGACGCAGGAACGCCTGTGCCTTCGGCTTCGCAACCGGGGCCCGCTTGCGGGGCGGAGCAGGCACTCACTCTTCTAGCAGCCGATCGGTGAAGTCGCGCCCCCGACTCGCTGGCCCGCACGGCGTACACACGGCGCAAGCAATACGGTCCCACGCGATGCGGGCCGCGTAGGCCGCTCGACGCGCGATCGTCCCGGGCCCGATCAAGTCACTCGGACGGCGTCACCCCCAAGTATTCGGCCATCCGCTCCAGCATCTCGGGCGGCAGCAGCCCGTGACGTAGGAGCATCTCCTGCGCGAACACCGCGCCGAGCGCGCCGCTCCGACTGCGGAGCGACCCTTGATACACGCCTCGCGCGTTCCCAGCTTTGAGCGGCCACAGCTCCAGCAGCATCCACTCGTCGGCGCGGACCAGCTCGTGGAACCACACGCTGTGATCGATGCTCGGCCCACCCGCGGCGAGCCCCTCCACCTCGACCTGCCCGAAGCCGGACCCGAGGTCCGACACATAGGCGAGCGCGCACGCATGCACCAGCGGATCGTCGGGCAGCGTCGCCGCCGCGCGGACCCACAACCGATCGGAGTGCCGCAGCTGCCCGTCGCCGATGCGGGTCGGCGTCACCTCGCGGACATCGATCAAGAGCGCGGAGGCGCGGCCGGCGAGCGCCTCGGGCTCCCCACCGCCGCGCGTCGGTACCGCGTCGTACGTGACACCCGCCTCGGGCGCCTGGAAGGAGGCGATCATCGAGAAGATCACCTCACCGTCCTGCACCGCACGGACGTGGCGGGCCGAGAACGATCCGCCGTCGCGGTCCCGGTCGACGTGGAGAATGACCGGGCGATCGATGAGGCCCGGCCGCAGGAAGTAGCCGTGAAGCGAATGCGGCATCCGCTCCGCTGGCACCGTCATTCCAGCGGCGCGGAGAGCCTGGCCGGCGACCTGCCCGCCATACAAAGACCTTCGTTTGGTCGCATCGGGCTCGTTCGACGCCCGGAACAGATCGCGGTCGAGCACTTCAAGTTCGAGCAGCGACGCAAGATCAGGCATCGGCGAGGTCGGAACCGTCAGCAGGCGTGCGCTCGAGCAGCGTCAAACCTGGTGTTTCGTCGCGGGCGGTAGAGGATTTGAACCTCTGACCCCTTCACGCTTCAGTCCGGTCAGGGGTGTCCACCTAGTGCTTCGCAGTGCGTTGACCTTCGGTTTTCCGTCCATCTGATAGTGCCAGATCTGCGCGGTGTTGGGAAGATTCTTGACTGCCGAGGCTTGGCTTGGCGCGTGCTCGGTCCCCCGGTCTATCGCTGCCATCATGCCGATACGTCTAGAGACCTGGTGCGACCAACTCGGCGAAGGGTGAGGCTCCTGCCATCCCCGTGTCCGTCGTGGCAATCGAAACCTCGAGCTGGCGTGCGAGCTCGACGTAGAGCGCGTCCACCAGTCGCAGGTTCTGACGCAGACCCCATGCTCCAGCCAGAAGCGGCGGCAGTGCGTGACGATCGACGGGAGCCATCGCGAGTCGGTCGACACGCTCCTCGACCTGGCTCGGTGAAAGATGGCCGGCACGGTGGAGCCTTCCCAGCGCCGACAGGACTTCAGCATCGAAGTAGGCAGGCGCATGCAGTTCGTGGGCGCGGAGCCGATTACGCACCGCGTCGCTCAAGGGAGAACCCGCGAGCAAGTCCACCATCGCGGATGCGTCAACGATGACGCGATCAGCCATCGAGGTCGCGACGAGCCTCGGCAACGGCGGCGACGACGTCGTTGTGGGTCACAGCCATGCGCGGGAGCTTGGCCACGTCCGCCAACCATTCATCCGTGTGGCCCGCGTTGAGGGCACCGCGAACCGCCTCTTGGGTCAAGCCAGAAACATTGAGACCGGCGGCCTTCGCCTCGTCGGCGAGCTCATCCGGAAGATAGACGTTAACCCTTGCCATGCGCATAGTATACACACACGCCAGCCGTTCTTCTGCCAGCGTCCTACGCCCAGAGCGGCCAGCGCGGTGCTCGGATCCGGATCGTGATCCGGCGCAAAGGCAAGCGGCCCGTGATGCCGGTCGACGACGTCGGGCGGGGCCTCAGCCCGGAGCGGCTCCGCGAGATCGCCCGGAATCTCTTCGAGTCGGCGAAAGCTGGTGACGATCGGGGGGACTCTCGGCAACTGGCGAGGTCGTCGACGCGCGACCGATGGCCGTCAGTTGACCAGTCCTCGTGTCCGGGCCAGGCCTGCGAACGCAAGAACCAAACGTGAGCTTCAGCGGGACCCGCGGCATCCGAGCTGGCGCCACGGGTTCGCGGCGAGTCCGCGGCCGGTGCCGCTCGAGGAACAGCGGCCAGTGGTCGTTCGCGGTCGCCTACCGGATGCGGGAGCGCCTCCGAGGCCGGCACATCGTCCAAGAGGCGGACGACGGTCACCACAGTGGGCAGCTGACCCTCCCATGATCTGCCCCTGATCGCCCCGTCGCGGCTCTCTTCGTGGGCTCTTACCGTCCGATCGCACACTGGCAGCAACACCAACCACCATGCCGCGGAGGGTCCACCATGAACCTCAAGCCCACGATCTTGTCCAGGCACAAGCTCGCCACGTCGATCGCTGCTAGCGCCACTGCCATCGCGCTGGCGGTCGGTGGCTATGCGATCGCCGACGCGGGTTCAACCGCCACCGCCGCGTCCCCCTCGGCAACAGCCGCCGGCAGCGGCTCCGCTAGCGGTCTCGGACCCGGCGGCGGGGGATCCAACGCTCGCTCTGGACCGGCCGCAGGCGGAGCATCTGGCACGGTGATCAGCAACGTGTCGACGTCGAGCTTCACACTGTCGACACCAGCGGGTCAGCAGGTGACCGTCGACACGGCGTCCTCGACGACATACCAGAAGGGCACGAGCTCGACCTCGGCGAGTGCCGTCACACCAGGCCAACGCGTCCTCGTTCTGGGCACGACCAGCGGAACGACCATCACGGCCACCCAGATCATCGTGCAACCGACTGGCGGCGGATCTACGACGTCCTCATCGGCGGGGGTGATCCCCTTCCAGCGCGGTGCACCGACGACATCAAAACGGGTCGGTCAGATCCCGCCGAACTACAGCCAGGGGTCCGGAACGATCGTCAGCGGAACGACAGCGAACAAGGCGACGAAAGCTGCCCTGGCCGCCTACCCGGGGGGCATCGTCGACCGTGTCGTGCAGCTGAGCAACGGCGAGTACGAGGTCCACAACATCGGCGTCAACTGGCCACACCACATCTTCGTCAACAAGAGCTTCAAGGTCGTCGGCGCCGACTAGACACAAGCAGAAGGTCAAAACCATGCCCAAACCACTGGTAGCCCCTCTCACCTGACAAACCGGTCGAATCCGAACGAGAACCCTCCGCGTCACCGTCCATGGAACGTCGCGTGTCCCGGGCCCTCACGCCGGAGGCTCGCGATGCCGTCCTTCGTCGACGCGCGGAGCACCGTTCGGCGCCGCAGGGCATATGAGGTTCGGTCAGCGGGACGCGGTGGTTGAGAGGCCCAGGGTCTCGGCGAAGCGGTCGACCATCAGGTCGCGGCCCTTGACCGAGGCAACCATCTCAGGGGAGGCGAGTTCGTCTTGGCCGGGGAGCTGCCCGCTGCCCCCTTCGGGTCCGATCGGGACGACGATGGCGGGCCCGAGTGGCTCATAGGGCGTGAGGTTGTCGTCGCCGTTGACCATCTTGGTGATGTTCTCGGCGACGAGCTGGGCCTGCCTGCCCGCGATGCCCGCCATCTTGGCGTCGGCGGTGGAGACATCGCCGATCGCGAACACGTTGTGGTGCCCCGCGACCTGCAGCGCTGGGCCAACGGTCACGAATCCGTCGGTTCGACGGGCGGGCGCGAGGTCGCAGCCTAGGTAGTCGCTGACCCGTGTGACCCCAAAGCACTGGAACCAGATGTCCGCGGTGATCTGACGGCCAGAAGTCGTCGTCACGGAGAATGAGACGGCCGGCCATCGGAACAGAGCCCGGAAGCCCGAAGCCTCCGTAGAGCTTCCCTGTCGTCAACCCGCGTGGCAGCTCGAGCAGCGCGAGCGGGTTCCCCCGCGCCTCAACGACGACGCGCTCCAGCACGCTCGTGTCGACGCGATCAGGAAGCACCGAGCGAACCAGTGCGAGGCGGTGCGGTCCAATTCAGGGACTTCGAGGGTCGGTAACCCGCGCATTGCACCGGTATTCGCTCGACTTCCGAACGCGACCGCGATCGGCTCGCCAGCCAATCGCCGGGCGACAAAGGCCAACGCCTGTACGGATTCCCGATCGAGCCACTGCGTGTCGTCGACGACGCAGAGGAGTGGTTGTGCGTCAGCCAGTTGCGACAGCAGGCTCAGGACAGCCAGCCTCAGCAGCAGGCGATCGGGCGGTGCGCCGGACACGAGCCCGAACGCGACGCCGAGTGCCTCGCCTTGCGGCTCGGGCAGTCGCGACAAATCCATGAGACCGGGCGCGCAAAGCTGTTGCAACGCTGCGAAAGGGAGCTCGCGCTCTTCCTCGTTGCAGATGGTGCGCAACACCTTGAAGTTGCCCGCGCTGGCGATCATGTACTCCAACAGCGCGGTCTTGCCGATGCCCGGCTCGCCGTAGATCACGACCGCCCCGCCGCGACCATCGCGGGCCTCGTGGAGCACCTGGTCGAGCACGTCGCACTCCATCTCTCGACCGAGGAGCTCGCTGCTCGCTCCCGAGTGGCTCAACAACGCCATCGCGCGTGTCCCGGGCACACCGTCCCCGACGGAACCTCAGCCACCTCGACCCCCTGCGCCGACCTCAGTGTGAAGAGCCCGGGCTCGAGCTCGTAGATCCCCGGGGTGCGCTTCGAGCGCTTCGCCACGTTGGCCTCCGGTCGGTCGGTTCTTCACTAGTTCGTGACCGAAGACCGAGGGTCAAGGCAATTGCACAGCGGGAACGCCTGTGACCTGGTGTTTCGTGGTGGGCGGTAGAGGATTTGAACCTCTGACCCCTTCCGCGTCAAGGAAGTGCTCTTCCCCTGAGCTAACCGCCCTCGTGTTCGTGCGACCCCAGCTCGGACGCTCCGAACGACCAACGAGGTTACCGGGAGGGTACCAGCGACGGTCGGTCAGGCCGCCGGTGAGATAGCGCCGTTCAGCCAACGCGGATCCCGCCGGACCGGCTACGTCGCTTCCTCAGCAGCTTGCACGCGCTCGCAGACCCGCGCCGCAGCCGTTTCGTTCAGCCGGTGGCCACGCGCCGAGCGGTCGCGCCGCGCGTTCACCGGCGAGCAGTCCCTACTCGGTGGCGATGGCGTCGAGGGCGTCGAGGCGGGCCGCCCGCCACGCCGGCGGCAGCGCGGCCACGACGCCGGCAGCGACAGCGAGTGCGATCAGGACCACGAGCTGCACCACGGGGAAGCTGAGGACGGTGACGCCCTGGGGGCGAAGCGCCCGCGTGAAGACCCAGCCCCAGAAGAGCCCGAGAGCGGTTCCGACCACGCCGCCGATCGTGGCCACGATGACCGATTCGGCGCGAATCATGCGGCGGAGCTGGCGCCGGGACATCCCGACCACCCGGAGCAGCCCGAGCTCGTGGGTCCGCTCGAACACCGACAGCGCCAGCGTGTTGACGATCCCGAGCACCGCGATGATCTCGGAGAGCATCAGCAGCGCGACCGCGACGGCCAGGAAGCGGTTGACGAGCTGCTCCTGGTCGGCCTGGTACTGACGCCGGGTGAACACGTTGATGTTGGGGAAGCCGGAGGCGAGCGTCCGCCGCACGAGCGCGATCGCCGCGGCCGCCTGCCCCGGGCGGGCGCGGACGTAGACGAGCGTGTCCAGGACTTTGGAGCCGAACCCCTGCTCATAGGCGGGCAGGGCCACAATGAAGCCGACTGGGAACCCGCCGGTGAAGTCCCGCTGGTCGTAGATGCCCGCCACCCGGAGGATCTCGATGCCCTGCGGGAACTGGACGTCGACCTGGCTGCCGACGTGGAGCCCGTACTGCCGGCTCGAGTCCTGCGCCACGAGCACCCCGTCGTTGCCCATCGCGCCGATGCTCCCGGCGCGGAGCCGGAGGTCGAGGACCTGCGCGAGGTGCGACGGCGCGGCGCCGGCGACGGTCTCCTGGTTCCCCCCGACCGGTACCCGCACGTTGCCGAACCGGAACGCGGTGACGCCGGCCACTGGTGGCAGCTGGGCGACCCGCTGTGCGACCTCGGGCGAGAACATCGCGAACTGCTGGGCCTTCAGGACGACGTCGGCCCGGATCCCGTCGCTGACGGCGCGCCGCACCGAGGCCTTCGCCGAGTCGCCGAAGATCGCTACCAGCCCGACGAGCGCGAGCCCGATGACGAGCGCGGACGCGGTGGCGGCGGTGCGCCGGGGGTTGCGCATCGCGTTGGCGCGGGCGAGGTGGCCCGCGACGCCGGCCGAGCGCATCGCCCGTCCGAGCAGCGCCGCCAGGGGCGTGGCCAGCGCGGCGAGCAGCAGCAGCGTGCCCACGAGCACGAGCACGGCGCCGAGCGCCACCCACCAGATCTCTCGCAGCACGTCGGACGGGTACTTGGTCCGGTCGAACCCGATGATCAGCGCCGGAACGCCCGCGCCGGCCACGACGATGCCGAGGAGCGCGCGGGCCCGGAGCGGTCGGGGCGGCCGTGCCGGGAGGTCGGCGGTGGCCGCGACCGGCGGCGTGCGCGCGGCCCGGATGGCCGGCCACAGCGACGCGGCGAGCGTCACGCCGATCCCGACCGCGGCGGCCGCGAGGAGGGTTCGCGGCTCGAGCACGAGCGGCTCGCTCGGGACTTCGAGGCCGAACTGGCCCGCCAGCGACAAGAGGAGCCCGGCGAGGCCATAGCCGACGCCGATCCCGACGGCGGCGCCGCCGACCCCGAGGACCGTCGCCTCGGCAACCACCGACGTCACGACCTGGGTCCCGCTGGCACCCATGGCGCGGAGGAGGCCGAGCTCGCGTGTGCGCTGGGTCACGAGGATCGTGAACGTGTTGAAGATGATGAAGGCGGCGACGACCATGCCGATCGCCGCGAACCCGAGCAGCAGCTGCGTGAGCAGGTCGAGGAAGTTGAGGACGAGCTGCCCCCGGTCCTGGGCGACCTGCGCCGCCGAGTCGACCGTGTACTCCGGTCCCAGCGCGGCCGCGATGCGGTCTCGGACCGCGTTGCGGCTCGTGCCGTGCGTGACGGTGACGTTGATGGCGTCGAGCTGCCCGTCCGCGCCGAACACCCGCTGGGCGGTGCGGAGGTCGAACGCCGCGAAGGTGACCGGGCCCAGGTCGCGTCGGCTGCCGACCGCGAACAGCCCCACGATCCGGAACCGCTGCTTCGGTCCTTGGAGCAGCACGTCCACGTGGTCCCCGACGTGGAACCCGTTGCGTCGCGCCGTCCCCACGTCCATCGCGACATCCCCGGGGGCGGTTGGCACCCGGCTGCGACGGTGGCCGTCGGCGACGAGTCCCAACGGGCCGTGCGAGCCGGATTGGGCCCAGGCGATGCCGATGGTCGGCGCGCCGGTGGTCTGGATCGTGTGGCCGGCCCGGTCGACGAACTGGGCGTAGCCCTCGACGAAGCCCTGGGCGTCGGCGACGCCAGCGACGCCCCGGGTCTGGGCGACGGTCGCCTCCGGGAAGCGCTGGCGGTCGGCGGTGCCGCCGCCTCCGAAGGGCTGCGCTCGGCGGACGACGAGATCGACGCCGGCGAGGGTCTGGCCGAAGACGCCGTGGAACGATCGATTCAGCGTGTCGGTCAGCACGTAGGTGCCGCTGACGAACGCCACCCCCAGCACGACCGCGAGCGCGGTGAGGGCCAGGCGGACCTTCCGTCCCGCGATCCCCTTGAGTGTGGCCCTCCACATGGCGGCGATCGGCTCCCCGGGTCGACCGCCCATCTTGGTCGGGCGCGACGGTGATGGAACGGCACTGGCGCCGTTCGGCGCGAGGTCCGAGCGAAGTGGGTCGGTCAGATGACCCCGGTGAGCACGAGACCGCCGACGGCGATCAGCACCAGCGCGGTCGTCGCGTTGCCCCAGCGATCCAGCCAGCCCGTCTCGACCTGCCGCCCCCCGATCGACGCCGACGCGGTCAGGGCCACGATGGCCGAGATCGTGACAAGCGAGAAGGTGATCAGCGTCCCGACCGCGGCCGCCGCGCCGACGGCGGTGGCGGCGAGGAACACGGGCAGGATCGTGAGATCGGGTGACGCGGCCGCACCGAACGGCACCATCACGGCCGCGACGCGGCGCAAGCCGCCGGGGCCGGGTTCCGGCGACCCGACGTGGGCGGCGGCCGCCGGCCCGTGGCCGTGGTCGTGGCCGCGTTCGTGGGCGGGCCGGTGCCGCGTCGCGAGCTCGAAAGCCGCGAACGCGACACCGGTGGCGATGAGGGCGCAGCCGACGACGAGGTTCTGGGCCCCTTCGACCGCCGATCGGAACTGAAGACCGACCGCGATCACGACGCCGCCCACCAGCAGCGACGTGAGGACGTGCGCGACGCCGGCGAGGGCCGCCAGCCTCGTCACCCGGCCCAGCGAGTAGCGCTGCGTCCGGCCGAGCACGGCGAGGGGCACCCAGTGGTCAGGGAGCACCGCGTGCCCGATTGCCACCCCCGCGGCCGCGGCCAGCAGCGCCGGCGTCGCGCTCATGCCGGCGCGGTGTCGGCGGGAATCGATGCCGCGAGCCCGAGCCGCAGGTGCTGGGCGTGGCTCACGGCCTCCGCCAGCAAGTCGCCGACGTGGTCGTCGTGCAGCGCGTAGACGACATGGCGGCCTCGACGGTCCCCGACCACGAGATTCAGATGCCGGAGAAGCCGGAGCTGCTGCGACACGGCGGACTGCTCGAGCTGCAGGTCCTCCGCCAGCTCGCCGACCGAGCACGGCCCGGCAGCCAGCCGACTCAGGATCCGGACCCGGCTTGGCGTCGCGAGGGCCTGCATCGTCGCCGCGACCGCCCGGGCGGTCTCGGGCGCCATCAGCGCCAGGTCCACGTCATGCTCTTGACCCATGCTCGCATGTTAGTATGAACAACTAGAGAGGTAAAGCCCTCCGCCGAGGCGGGTCGACCAAGCGCGGGGTTGTACCGGATCCATCGACCGTCGCTGCCGCCCGCTCGCGCGCGGCACGCTCCGCGCCGCCACGTGCCTGTCCAGCCGCGGTGAGACCGGTTTCCTATCCTGGCCTCGATGCGTCGACGCGGGGCTGCTCGCGCGTTCGGCGGCAGGATGCTCATCGCGCTGACGATCGCTACTGCGACGATGATCGCTGCCGTCGTTGCGGTCAACTACGTCATCGATGTGAAGTTGGCGTCGGCGAAGCGCGTGCACGTCCACACCGCGAGCTCGGCGGCCGGCCCCGAGAACTTCCTCGTCCTGGGCGCCGACAGCACGGCACTGGACATGCTCTCCGACACCATGTGGGTCGTTCGCGTCGACCCGGGGCACAAGCATGCGCTGGTCGTCTCGTTCCCGCGCGACCTGTGGGTCCACGTGGCGGGCCAGCAGGACCTGGCGAAGATCAACGTGGCCAACAACGGCGGGCCGCAGCGGGTGATCGACACGATGAAGGCCGACTTCGGGATCAGCATCAACCACTACGTGCAGGTCGACTACAAGAGCTTCCGAGGCGTCGTCGATGCCATCGGCGTCGTGCCCGTCTACCTGCCCTACCCGGCCCGAGACGACAAGTCGGGCTTCTACTCGCCGTTGGCGGGCTGCAAGCGGTTCACCGGCTACGACGCGCTGCAGTTCGTCCGGTCACGAACCCTCTCCTATTACAGCCAGCCCCGTCAGACGTGGCTGTCGGCCGACGCGGTGCCGGACATCGACCGCATCGCCCGTCAGCAGGACTTCGTCCGCCGGCTCGGCACGCTGGCGGCCTCCAAGGCCCGGTCGAACCCCTTCACCGCCAACGCCATCGTCAACCGGGTCCTCGAGAACCTGACCATCGACACCGGGCTCTCCCGCAGCGACGTCCTGACGCTGGTCGACAGCTTCCTCGGCGTGAGCCCGAGCGACACCAAGCACGTGCAGTTCGAGACCATCCCGTCCGCCGAGGGCCCCGACCAGCAGGGCCAGGCGGTGCTCTTCCTGAAGGAGCCGGAGGCCAGCCCGATGATCACCCAGCTGGGGGGCAGCGGCATCGGCGACAACCCGTCGGTCAACGGCGGCACGCTCTCCGCGCCCACCGGGTCCGGCTCCGGCGGCGTCAGCAGCTCGGGCGGCGGGCCCGTCGTCTCGGCGCAGCTGCACGCGACGATCGCCAACCAGAACGAGCTCGGGCCACCGGCGCCCCGCTCGGCGCCCTGCTAGGGCCACCGCGGCACGCGCCGGGCGCAGCGAGGCTGGCGCCGGCCCACGACGAGGGAGAAGCAGATGGGAGCGCTCGACGGACAGCGGGCGGTCGTCACCGGTGGCGCCTCTGGCATCGGCCGGGCCACGTGCCGGGCCATGGCCCGCGAGGGCGCGGCGGTGGCGGTCCTCGACCTGAACGGTGACGGCGCGGCGGCGACGGCGACGGAGATCGACGGCCACGCGTTCGCCGTCGACGTGACCGACGCCGGCGCGGTCGAGCGAGCGATCCAGGACGCCGCCGGGACGCTCGGCGGCCTGACGCTGCTCTTCAACAACGCGGGCGGCTCGAACATGGCCGGCGTCCACGAGTGGGCGGTCGACGAGTGGGATCGCATCGTGGCGCTGAACCTCGGCGGGGTCTTCCACGGCTTGCGGGCCGGCGCGCCGCTCATCGTCGAGAGCGGCGGCGGCGCGGTCGTGAGCACGGCGTCGATCAGCGGCACGCGGCCCGCCGCCGGCGAGGCCCCCTACGCCGCGGCCAAGGCCGCGGTGGCCGCCCTCACCGCCACCGCCGCGCTCGAGTACGCGCCGACGGTGCGGGTGAACGCGGTCTCGCCCGGGATGATCCACACCGGCCTCACCGACGTCCTCCTGAGCGGCTTCGACTGGACGGTCCCCCACATGGAGGCCAAGACGCCGCTGGCCCGGATCGGCACCCCCGAGGACATCGCCGACGTGGTGGTGTTCCTCTGCTCGGACCAGGCCCGCTTCATCACCGGCCAGAACCTGGTCGTCGACGGCGGAATGACCCTCCACGGCTCGGGTGTCGACGGCCTCTACGAACGGTTCCAGGCCCTGCTCCGCCCCTCGTAGGCGCGCTCCCCAGCGTGGTCGGCGGGGCCGGCCCGGCCACGCTCCGCGCTCAAGGTCGCCGCCCGGCCCTCCGATCCCTTCCGCAGGACACGCGCGGGAGGAGCAGCTGTGGGCAAGGTGCGCAGGTGGCTGGGGATCCTCGCCGCCACGCTGGCGCTGGCGGTCCTCGGCGCCGCCTGCGCGCCCGGCGGGCCCGGCGTCGGCTCGGCGTCCTGCGGCATGGACGCCCTCAGCCAGCAGGTCCTCGTCGACCTCAACGGGGCCCGGACCTCGAACGGGCTGCCGCCGCTGGCCGCCAACGGGCAGCTGACCTGCCTGGCCCAGGGCTGGAGCAGCTACCTGGCGTCGACCAACAGCTTCTCCCACCGCGACCTCGGGGCGGTGCTGCGCTCCCCCGGCTACGGCGGCTACCACACGCTGGGCGAGAACATCCTGATGGGCCCGTGGACCATGACCGCGGCCGACATGAACACCGCGTGGTGGAACTCCCCCGACCACCGGGCGAACATGCTGTCGCCGTCGTTCACGTCGGTCGGGATCGGCGTCGCCTACGCCAACGGGCAGGTGTGGGCCACCGAGGACTTCGGCGGCTGAACGGGGACTAGGCCGGTGGCCGGTTCACGGCCCGGTCCAGCTCCTCCAGGTCGTGGGCCTTGCCGAGGAAGGCGGCCCACACCCCGAAGAACACGCCCGCGATGATCCCGATGCCGCCCGCCATCGGGAGCACGACGACGAAGTTGCCGCTGCCGGCCATGGCCAGCGCGATCGACACCATGCCGAGCCAGATGGCGACGCAGATCGGGATCGCGATGAGGGACAGCTTCACCGACGACACCAGCAGCTGGTGCTCGAGGCCAAGCTCCCGCTCGAGCAGGGTCGGCACGGCGCCGGGCTCGGCGACCTCGATCTCGGTGCTCATCGGCTCCTCTTCGATGGGGCCGATCATGCCACGACCCCCCGGGCGGCCAGCGCCGCCACGATGCGGGCGGCCGCGTCGGCCGGGGTGAGCTCGGCGGTGGCGAGGACCAGGTCGGGGTCGGCGGGCGGCTCGTAGGGGTCGTCGACGCCGGTGAGGCCGCGCAGCTCGCCGGCCCTCGCCCGCCGGTAGAGGCCCTTCGGGTCCCGGGCCTCGCAGACCGAGAGCGGCGCGTCGACGAACACCTCGACGAACACGAGGCCGCTCGCCTCGTGGATGGCCCGAGCGTGGGCGCGGCCGGCCCGGTAGGGGCTGATCACCGGCACCGCGACGACGACGCCGGCGTCGGCGCACAGGCGCGCCACCTCGGCGACCCGGCGGACGTTCTCGGCCCGGTCCGCGGGCGAGAACCCGAGGTCGCCGTTCAGGCCGTGGCGCAGGTTGTCGCCGTCGAGCGAGTAGGCGAGCACAGCCCGGCTCGTGAGCGCGGCCAGCAGCGCGTCGGCGAGCGTCGACTTGCCGGAGCCGGGCAGCCCGGTGAGCCACACCGTCGCGCCCTGCACCCCCGCCGCCCGCCAGCGCTCGGCGCGCCGGACCTCGCCCTCCTGCCAGACGACGTCGGGGCTGACCGGCGGGCCGCTCACGCCGACGAGGCGCCGAGCACCATCCCGGCGCCCACCGTCTCGAAGGTCGCCTCGTCGATGAGGATGAACGAGCCCGTGACCCGGTTGCGCCGGTACTCGTCGACGAACAGCGGCACGGTGCACCGGAGGCTGACCCGACCGACGTCGTTCAGGGCCAGCGCCTGGTGACCCTCGTCGCGGTGGAGCGTGTTCACGTCGAGCCGGTAGTGGAGACGCTGGACCCGGGCACGCGCGGCGCGGGTGGTGTGCTTGACGCCGAGGACCATGCCTTCGCGGAGCGGACGCTCGCTGAACCAGCAGACCATGGCGTCGACGTCCTGGGTGACGGTAGGGGCGTTGTGCGGCCGGCACAGCAGGTCGCCGCGCCCGGCGTCGAGGTGGTCGGCGAGGCGGATGCTCACCGACTGGGGCGGGATCGCCTCCTCGAGCGGGCCCCCGAACTGGTCGATGGAGGCGATGGTGGTCGTGAACCCGCTCGGCAGCACGAGGACCTCGTCGCCGGGGCGGAACATGCCGCTCGCGACCTGGCCCGCGTACCCCCGGTAGTCGTGGTGGTCGTGGGTGATGGGCCGGATCACGTACTGGATCGGGAACCGGGCGTCGATGAGGTTGCGGTCCGACCCGATGTAGACGTGCTCGAGATGGTGCAGGAGCGTCGGCCCCTCGTACCACGGGGTGCTCGGCGAGTGCGCCACCACGTTGTCGCCGTGGAGCGCCGACACCGGGATGAACGTGAGGTCGTCGATCTCGAGCTTGGCCGCGAACTCGGTGAACTCGGCGCAGATCTCGTCGAAGGTGTCCTCGTCGAAGTCGACCAGGTCCATCTTGTTCACGCAGAGCACCAGGTGCTTCACCTGCAGCAGCGATGCGATCACCGCGTGGCGCCGGGACTGCTCGAGCACGCCCTTGCGGGCGTCGACGAGCACGAGCGCGAGGTCGGCGGTCGAGGCGCCGGTCACCATGTTGCGCGTGTACTGGATGTGGCCCGGGGTGTCGGCGATGATGAACTTGCGGCGCGGGGTCGCGAAGTAGCGGTACGCGACGTCGATGGTGATGCCCTGCTCGCGCTCGGCCCGGAGCCCGTCGGTGAGCAGGGCGAGGTTCGTGTAGTCGAAGCCGCGGTCGCGGCTGGTCCGCTCGACCGCCTCGAGCTGGTCCTCGAAGATCTGCTTGGTCTCGAGCAGCAGCCGCCCGATCAGGGTGCTCTTGCCGTCGTCGACCGAGCCCGCGGTGGCGAAGCGCAGCAGCTCCATGCCTAGAAGTAGCCCTCGCGCTTGCGGTCCTCCATGCCGGCCTCCGAGATGCGGTCGTCGGCCCGGGTCGCGCCCCGCTCGGTGATCCGCGACGCCGCCACCTCGGCGATGACGTCCTCGACGGTGGCGGCCGGCGACTCGACGGCGCCGGTGCACGTCGCGTCCCCGACGGTGCGGAACCGGACCAGCAGATCCTCGGGGGCCTCGTCGTCGAGGAGCATGAGGTGCGGCGTCACCGCCAGCAGCATCCCGTCGCGGCGGACGACCGGCCGGCGGTGCGCGTAGTAGATGGACGGGATCTCGAGCCCGTCGACGGCGATGTACTGCCACACGTCGAGCTCGGTCCAGTTCGACAGGGGGAACACGCGGATGTGCTCACCCTTGCGGTGCCGGCCGTTGTAGAGGGCCCAGAGCTCGGGCCGCTGGTTCTTGGGGTCCCACTGCCCGAACTCGTCCCGGAACGAGTAGACGCGCTCCTTCGCCCGGGCCTTCTCCTCGTCGCGCCGCCCCCCGCCGAACACGGCGTCGAAGTCGTGCTCGGTGATGGCGTCGAGGAGCGTGACGGTCTGGAGGCGGTTGCGGGACGCCCGGGGCCCCTGCTCCTCGACGACCCGGCCCGCGTCGATCGAGGCCTGCACCGACGCCACGACGAGCTGGGCGCCGAGCTCGGCGACCCGCCGGTCCCGGAACTCAAGCACCTCCTCGAAGTTGTGGCCGGTGTCGACGTGCATGACCGGGAACGGCAGCCGGGCCGGCCAGAACGCCTTCTCGGCCAGGCGCAGCATGACCGCCGAGTCCTTCCCGCCCGAGAAGAGGAGCACCGGCCGCTCGAACTCGGCCGCGACCTCCCGCAGGATGTGGATGGCCTCGGATTCGAGGGCCTCGAGATGCGACACCTGGGTGGGCATAGGACGGTCCAGTCTGGCCGATTGAACGCCCGGCTCCGCCCACCGCTTCCCGCCCGATGACGGCCTCGACCTAGTAGGGCCACTCCCCGCTGCGGTGGCCGAGCAGCCGGGTCAGGGGGCGCAGCCGCAGGGTGAGCAGCACCTTCACCAGCACGCTCTTCAGGAACCACGGCAGCTGGGCGAGCTGGCGACCGGCGCTGCGCCACCGGTCGGCGCCCCGCGTCGGCTCCCGCCGGTACTCGGCGAGCGAGCCGACCCGGTCGACGTACCGGAGGCTCCGGCTGGCGAGCAGCTCGGTGAGGATCGCCCCCGTGACCCCGACCGAGCAGAACGAGTCGTGGATGAGCAGCGTGCCGCCGTCGGCGACCCGCGCCCCCCAGGCCCGGATGTCGTCCCGGGCCGGCCGGTAGCGGTGCGCGCCGTCGATGTAGAGGAGGTCGATGGGGCCGGGGACCTCGGGCCCCGCGAGCTCGGACCCGGCGCGCACGTGCCGGATCCGATCCCGCACCCCGGCCCGCTCGAGGTTGGCGAGGAACGCCTCGTGGTCGCGCTCGCCCTCGTCGGCGCTGCCGCGGATCTCCTGGGGGCCGCGGTCGTTGCCGGCGTGGGGGTCGATCGCGACCACCTCGGCGCCGCCGGGCGCGGCGCGGGCGAGCACGATCGCCGACCGGCCGTGGTAGCTGCCGATCTCGACGATCCGGCCCCGGGGCGGCACGGCGGCCGCCCGGTCCCAGAGCCGGCGGGCCTGGTCGTCGGTCATCCACCCGGCCACGTCGGCGACGACGCGCAGGGCGTCGTCGAAGCCGGGGGCGGCGGGTGCGGTCACGGTGGTCCTCGGTCGTGGTGGCGACCGCCAATTGTGGGGCCTTCGCCGAGCCGGGACCAAAGCCGTGACCGCGCCCGACCGCGGGTCGACCCGGCGCCGGTTCACGTAGGCTGCGGGCCCGCCGTCCCGGGGCTGGGCCCGCACATCGCCGGCTGGGACCGGGGCTCGCCGGCCTCGCCATCCATCCTGAGATGACTGATCACGACGCCACAATCGCCAAGATGGGCGCCGTCGCGGCGGAGGCGGGCCTGCGCCGGGTGAGCATGCTCGCCTGGCGGGACCTCGACGACCCCGAGGCCGGCGGCTCGGAGATCTCGGCGTCGAACCACGCCAAGTACTGGGCCGAGGCCGGGCTCGAGGTGACGATGCGCACCTCGTTCGCGGCCGGCCGGCCGACCGTCGCCTGGCGCGACGGGTACCGCGTGATCCGCAAGGCGGGCCGCTACCTCGTCTTCCCCCGGGCCGCGATCAGCGAGTGGCTGGGCTGGCACGGCGGGCGGGACGGGCTCGTCGAGGTGTGGAACGGCATGCCGTTCTTCTCGCCGCTGTGGTCGCGCACCCCCCACATCACCTGCATCCACCACCTCCACGCCGAGATGTGGCAGATGACGCTGCCACCCCGGCTCGCCGCGCTCGGCCGCTTCATCGAGGCCCAGCTGGCGCCCCCCTTCTACCGCCACGTCCCGATCGTGACGCCGTCCGAGTCGAGCAAGGCCGAGCTGGTGGAGGCGATGCGGTTCCGGCCCGAGCGGGTCGCGGTCGTGCACCCGGGCCTGGACCGCCGCTACTCGCCGGGCGGCGCGAAGTCCCCCACGCCGCTCGTCGCCGCCGTCGGCCGGCTCGTCCCGGTGAAGCGCTTCGAGCTGCTCGTCGACGCGCTCGTCGAGCTCAAGCGCTCCCATCCCGCGCTCGAGGCGGTCATCGCCGGCGACGGGTACAAGCGCGACGAGCTCGAGGCCCAGATCCACGGCGCGCACGCCGAGGACTGGATCCACCTGCCGGGCCGCATCTCCGACGAGGAGGTCGTCGACCTGTACCGGCGGGCGTGGGTCCTCGCCAGCGCGTCGGCCCGCGAGGGCTGGGGCATGAGCATCACCGAGGCCGCCGCGTGCGGCACCCCGGCCGTCGCGACGCGCATCGCCGGGCACCTCGACGCCGTCGACGAGGGTCGCAGCGGGCTGCTGGTCCGAGGCCGCGACGAGCTCGTCGGCGCGCTCGACCTCATCCTCCGCGACGCCGACCTGCGGGCCCGCCTCGGCGTCGGCGCGCTCGACCACGCCTCGAACATGGCGTGGGAGGCCGCCGCGCTCGGCGTGCTCGAGGTCCTGGCGGCCGAGGCGATCCGGTTCCGCGCCCGGTCCCCGCATCGATGAGCGCGTCGGCCCCGGCCGTCGCCCCCACCGAGCCCGAGACCGCGCCCCCCACGCCGACCAGCACCCGCCCCCAGCGGGCGCTCGGGTACGGGCTGCTCGCCGCGCTGGCTTACATCCCGGTGCTCGGGACCGCGACCGGCCGGGTCGCGGCCGACACCAAGCAGTACTTCTACCTGGACCCGGGGCGGCTGCTCGCCCGGGCCGCGTACCTGTGGCAGGGCAACACCGCCTTCGGCACCGTCACCCACGAGAACATCGGGTACCTGTTCCCGGCCGGCCCGTACTACTGGGCGACCGAGCGCTTCCTCGGCCTGCCGGCCTGGGTCGCGCAGCGCATCTGGCTGGGCTCGATCCTGTTCGGCGCCGGGCTCGGCGTCCTCTTCCTGCTGCGCACCCTGCACGTGCGCGGCCCCGGGGTCGTGATCGCGGCGATGGCGTTCATGCTGAGCCCGTACCTGCTGCAGTACGCGGCCCGGCTGTCGATCCAGCTCGTCGCCTGGGCCGCGCTCCCGTGGCTGGTCGGCATCGTCGTCCGCGCCCTGCGGGAGGGCGGCTGGCGCTACCCCGCCATCTTCGCCATCGTCGTGCAGCTGGCGGGCAGCGTCGTCGCGACGGTGCTGCTTTTCGTGCTGCTGGCACCCATGCTGTGGTTCGTCCACGCGGTGTGGGTCTCGCGCGAGGTGTCGCTCTCGAAGGCGCTGCGCACGGCGGGCAAGATCGTGCTCCTCACCGTCCTCGCCTCACTGTGGTGGGTCACCGGGCTGAGCCTGCAGGCCGGCTACGGGCTCAACGTCCTGAAGTACACCGAGACGATCAAGACCGTCTCGACGGCGGGCCAGGCCGGCGAGCTCCAGCGCGGCCTCGGGTACTGGTTCTTCTACGGCGGCGACAAGCTCGGGCCCTGGATCGAGGCGACCCTCGACTACACGACCCGCCGGTGGCTCATCGTCGTCAGCTACGGCATCCCGATCCTGGCCCTGCTGTCGGCCGCGTTCATCCGCTGGAAGCACCGCATCTACTTCGTCGCCCTGGTGCTCATCGGCCTCACGGTGGCGGTCGGCGCGCACCCCTACGACGACCCGTCCCCGGTCGGGGCGCTGCTGAAGGCGTTCGGCGAGGGGTCGACGGTGGGGCTGGCGCTGCGCAGCGTCGGCCGGGCCGGCCCGCTGATCGTGCTCGGGTTCGCGGTGCTGCTCGGCGTCGGCCTCAACCTGGTCGTGCGCTGGCTGGCCGCCCACCACCGGCTCTGGATCGGGATCGGCGCCTGCGTCGCCGTCGGCGCCGTCATCATCATCAACCTCCCCGCGCTCTGGAACGGCACCTACTACGGCAAGAACCTGCAGCGCGACGAGCACATCCCGACCTACTGGACCCAGGCCATCGCGTCGCTCGACAAGGGGTCGCACAACACCCGGATCCTCGAGCTGCCCGGCGCCGACTTCTCCGCCTACCGGTGGGGCGACACCATCGAGCCGATCACGCCCGGCCTCACCGACCGGCCCTACGCGGCGCGGGAGCTGATCCCGTTCGGGTCCGCGCCGTCGGCTGACCTGCTCGACGCCCTCGACGGCCGGCTCCAGGTCGGGCTGCTGCAGCCGTCGGCGGTGGCGCCGATCGCGCGCCTGATGGGGGTCGGCGACCTCGTGCTGCGCAACGACCTCCAGGTCGACCGGTTCGACCTCGCCCGCCCGAAGAACACGTGGGTCCTCTTCAACCCGACGCCGAGCGGGCTGGCGGCGCCGAAGACGTTCGGCCACGGGCTCGGCCCGCCGCTCACCTTCAGCCTCCTCGACGCCCGCGCCCTCGCCCTGCCGGCCGGGACGCCCGACCCGGCGCCGGTCGTGGACTTCCCGGTCCAGTCGCCCCGCCCGATCGTGCGCGCCGACGCCAGCGGGCCGAGCGTGGTCGTCTCCGGCGACGGGGCGGGGCTCGTCGACCTGGCCCAGGCCGGCCTGCTCACCGGCAACGAGCTCATCCAGTACAGCGCCGCCTTCGCCGGGGACCCGGCCGGGCTGCAGCGCGCTGCGTCCGGCAACAGCGTCCTCGTGGTCACCGACTCGAACCGCAAGCGGGCCGAGCGCTGGGACAACGTCAACTACGACGTCGGGTACACCGAGCGGCCCGGTGAGCAGCCGCTGGTCAAGGACACCAACGACAACCAGCTGGTGGTGTTCGCCAACCAGCGCGAGAACGCCCAGACCGTGATGGAGCAGCGCGGCGTCCAGGTGTCGGCCACCGGCTACGGGGCTCTGGCCCGGTACCTGCCGGCGGACCGGCCCGCCCGCGCCTTCGACGGCGACGTCAACACCGCCTGGACGGTCGGGCAGTTCGCGGCCGTCGACGGCCAGCGCCTGCGCGCCACGCTCGACCACCCGATCACGACCGGCAGCGTGAACCTGGTCCAGCCGCTCACCGGGGCCCGCGACCGCTACATCACCCGCGTCCGGCTGCGGTTCGCCGACCAGCACGGCAACCCGGTCGGCGCCGACCAGACCGTCGACCTCGGCCCGACGTCGCGCACCACGGCCGGCCAGACGGTGTCCTTCCCCCGCCGCCGCTTCGCCCGGCTCGAGATCGAGATCGTCAAGGACAACGTCGGGCCCCAGGCGACCTACCCGCACGCCAGCGGCGTCGGCTTCGCCGAGATCCGCCTCCACGACGACGCCGCCCCGACCCGCGCCGTCGCCACCGACGAGGTGGTGCGCATGCCGAGCGACCTCGTGACTTCGAAGGCCGCCCAGTCGACCAGCCACCCCCTCGTGTACGAGATGACCCGGCTGCGCACCGTGCTGGCCCCGCCCAACACCGCCGAGGAGGAGGCCGCCCTCGTGCGCTCCTTCACGGTGCCGACCCCGCGCGACTTCGGCCTCACCGGCACGGCCCGGGTCGCGCTCGGCGCGACCGACGCCGCCATCGATCAGGCGCTCGGCGTCCCCGGCGCGGCGGCCGGGGGCGTGACCGCGTCCGCGACCGAGCACCTGACGACGACCGCGCTGGCGCGGGCCTCGTCGGCCATCGACGGTGACCCGACGACGGCGTGGAGCACCCAGGTCGGCGACCCCGTCGGCCAGGCGATCGAGCTCCAGACGCCGCAGCCGGTGACGTTCGACCACCTCGACCTGCGGCTGGTCGCCGACGGTCGGCACTCGGTCCCGACCCAGCTCCGGATCGACGCCGGCGGGCAGACCCGGACCGTGGCCGTGCCGCCGGTGTCCGACCAGCCGGGCGACAACGCGACGGTCGCCGCGCCGGTCCGCTTCCCGGCGCTCACCGGCGCCGACGTCCGGGTGACGATCGAGGCCGTCCGGCCCGTGCAGACCGTCGAGTACTACACCGACCAGCCGACGACCCTGCCGGTCGCGATCGCCGAGCTCGGGCTCCCCGGCGTGCAGCGCCCGGCGCTGCCCGGCGCGCTCGCGGCCGACTGCCGCACCGACCTCGTGACCCTCGACGGCGCGCCGGTCCCGGTCCGGGTGGTCGGCGACCCGGCCGGCCTCGCCGCCGGCGGCACGGCCCGGGTCGAGGCCTGCAACCCGGCCGGGGGCGCCGCGACGCCGCTCCATCTCGGCGCCGGCACCCACGTGCTGCGCGCCACCCCCGGCGCGAGCACCGGCCTCAACCTGGACGGCCTCGTGCTCGCGTCCGGCTCGGGCGGTGGCGCGGTCGCGCTCAGCGCGCCGGTCGGCACCACCGCCCCCGCCGCCGCGCCGGCGCCCCGCGTCAACGTCACCAGCTCCGGCGAGACGACGATCCACGCCCGCGTCGCGCACCCGACCGGGCCGTTCTGGCTCGTGCTCGGCCAGAGCTTCAACGACGGCTGGCACGCCACCGTCAACGGCCACGACCTCGGCCCGCCCCAGCTGGTGGACGGCATGTCGAACGGCTGGCGGGTGCAGCCGACCGACGGCCGCCCGCTGGCGGTCACGCTCACGTGGACGCCGCAGAGCCGGATCTGGATCGCGCTCGTGATCTCGGCCCTGACCATGGTGCTCTGCGCCGCCCTCGCCATCGGGCGTCGGCCGCGGGGGGTGGCGGCGGCGGGCCCGGCCTCGCTCGACCGGCCGCTCGCGCTCGGGTCACCGCTGCTAGGGGACGCGGTGCCGCTCTCCCGGCGGACGGTCGTCTCGACGACGATCGCGGTGACCCTCGCCGCCGCGCTGCTCGTCACGCCCTGGGTCGGGCTGGTGGCCGGCGCGGCCCTCTTCGTGGCGCTGGTGCGGCCGCGGCTGCGGTGGCTGCTGGCGATCGGGGCCCCGGTCGCGCTCGCGATCGCGGGCGCCTACGTCGTCATCCAGCAGTGGCGCCACATGTACCCGCCGGTGTTCGAGTGGCCGACCTTCTTCGACGACGTGCACGCGGTGGCGTGGCTGGCCGTCGTCCTCCTGGCCGCCGACGCGCTCGTCGAGTTCCTGCGCGCCCGGCGCCGGGCCGGGGCGAGCTCGACGGGTGACCCGAGGTCGGGTCAGACGTCGGCGAGGACTCGCGGCCGCCGATAGAGGCTGACGCCCTCGCCCATCACGAGGGTGCGCTCGCCGCAGTCGACGACCAGCCGGTCGTCGCGGCGGCCGAGGGGGCGCAGCGCGTGGGCGAAGCCGCAGCACGGGCACGCCACGATGTGCCCAGCCAACGGGACCGTTCCTGCACTCAGGAGCTGGACCATCGGGGTACCTCCCATCCCAGCGGTTCCTGCCTCCCACAACGTCGGCAGCGGACAGCAGGTTCTGTAGCGCTCGTCACACCTAGACGTCGGCGGGGAGCCCGGCCCGCAGCCGGGGGTAGTCGGGCTTGCCGGCCTCGGTGCGGGCCACCCGGTCGACCACCTGCAGGCCCCGCGGGAGCTTGTAGCCGGCCAGCCGGTCCCGGCCGTGGTCCTGGAGCTCGGCGAGGGTCGGCGCCGGGCCGCTCGCGGCCGGCGCCACCACCGCGACGACCCGCTCCCCGAGCCGGCGGTCGGGGACGCCGACGACGACCGCGTCGGCGACGCCGGGGTGGCTCCGCAGGACCGCTTCGACCTCCTCCGGGTACACCTTCTCGCCGCCGGTGTTGATCGACATCGAGCCCCGGCCGAGCAGCCGGATGGTGCCGTCGGCGTCGACGAGCGCCATGTCGCCGGGCAGCGTCCAGCGCCGGCCGTCGATCTCGACGAACGTCGCCGCCGTCTTGGCGGGGTCCTTGTAGTAGCCGAGCGGCGTGCGGCCGGTGGTGGCGAGCCGCCCGACGAGGCCCGACCCCGGCGGCACGGGGCGCAGCTCGTCGTCGACGACCATCGTCGTCTCGCGACCGCCGAAGTGCAGCGACTCGGCGCGGTCCCGGTCACCGGGGGCGAGCAGGTCCAGCGCCTGGACCGGCGCCTCCGACGAGCCGACCGCCTCCATCACGGTGAGCACCGAGGGCAGCGCGTCGAGGAGGCCCTGCTTCACGTCGGCCGACAGCAGGCTGCCGCCGGAGCCGAGCAGGCGCAGCGACGACGTGTCGTGGCGGCCCGGCGCGGCCAGGAGCGCGTCCAGCAGCGGGCGGCCGCTGGCGTCCCCGACCAGGTTCAGCATCTGCACGCCCTCGCTCGCCACGAGCGCGAGCACCCGGTCGGGGTCGACGTGGCGATAGGCGTAGAGGACGACGCGGCCGCCGCCGAGCAGGGTGCCGAGCGCCGACCACTGCCCGCTGGCGTGCACGAGCGGCCCGAGGGCGCAGCAGACGAACTGGTCCGGCCCCGGGTCTCCGGGCGGGAGGAACGGCGCCAGCCGCTGGGCCCGGTTGGTGACCGCCCGCTCCCCGATCTGCGCGGGCTCGGTGATCGGCGGCCCGCCGGCGTTCCCGCCGCCCATGGCCGCGAAGAAGATGTCCTCGTGCCGCCACACCACCCCCTTCGGGCGACCGGTGGTGCCGCCCGTATAGAGAAGGAAGCGGTCGTCGCCCGAGCGCGGCCCGAAGTCGCGGTCGGGGGCGCCGCTGGCCACCAGCGCCTCGTACTCGGGGCCGAGCCCGACGGTGGCGCGGAGCGTCTCGACCTGGTCGACGATCCCGTCGACGTGCGGAGCCAGGTCGGCGTCGTAGACGAGCAGGGCGGCGTCGGCGTCGGCGCAGACGTAGGCGACCTCGTCGGCCACGTAGCGGTCGTTCACGTTCACCGGGACCGCCCGCAGCTTGAAGCAGGCCAGCATCGTCTCGAGGTACTCGACCCCGGTGTGCAGGTAGCAGCCGACGTGGTCGCCGGCGCCGACGCCGAGCGCGGCCAGCCCGTGCGCGAGCCGGGTGGCGCGCTCGTCGAGCTCCCGGTAGGCGAGGTGGCGGTCTCCGCAGCTGACCGCCACCCGGTCGCCGACGTGGTCGACGACGCACTCGAAGAGATCGGCGAGGTTGAACTCCATGCGGGCGCCTGACGGTAGCGTCGCGGGCATGCGGGCCGGGCCCGACGGGCTGATCCCGAAGGAGCGCTACACGTCGCCGGCGTTCCTCGAGCTCGAGCGCGACCGGCTGTGGTCCCGGGTGTGGCAGGTGGCCTGCCGCCAGGAGCAGGTGGCGGACGTCGGCGACTACTGCGAGTACACGATCGGCGAGGAGTCGGTGCTCGTCGTCCGCGCCGCGCCCGACACCGTCCGCGCCTTCTACAACGCCTGCCTGCACCGGGGCACCCGGCTCGCCGAGGGCTGCGGCCACGCCGACGAGACGTTCACCTGCCCGTTCCACGGCTGGCGCTACGGCGTCGACGGGCGGCTGGTCGAGGTCGTCGACGCCCACGAGTTCGACGGACTGCCTGAGGGGCTCGGCCTCACCGAGGTCCGCTGCGAGCGCTGGGGCGGGTTCGTGTTCGTGAACCTCGATCCCGACGCCGAGCCGCTGCTCGACTTCCTCGGCCCGCTCGCCGAGCTGCTGGCGCCCTACCACCTCGAGGAGCTGCGCCTCCGCGGCAACCTGACCACGGTGCTGCCCGCCAACTGGAAGGTCGTCGTCGACGCGTTCAACGAGGCGTACCACGTCCAGGGCACGCACCCCCAGATCCTCCCCTACACCGACGACGTGAGCATCGAGTACGAGCAGCTCGGCAAGCACGCGCACTACGGCCGCCTGCCCGGCGCCCGCCGCCGGCTCCGCCCCAGCCCCCGGCTCGGGATGGCGGACGACGACGTCGACGAGGGCGAGATCCTGGCCGGGATGGTGACCGGGCTCGGCGGGGCGTTCCTGAAGGAGGAGCAGGCGATCGTCGACGAGCTGCGCCACGGGCCGCTCCCGCCGGGCCAGAACCTGCTCGAGGCGTACCAGGTGCGGCGGATGGAGCTGCTCCGCAGCCGCGGCTTCGACGTGAGCGGCCTCGACCCGGAGCAGATGACGAGCGCCGACGACGTGTACCTGTTCCCGAACGTCGTCGGCCCCATCTACCCGGGCAGCGCCATCCTGTTCCGGATCCGACCCGACGGGCTGAACGTCGACGCCGCCATCAAGGACACCTGGGTGCTCGAGTGGCCCCGCGGCGACCGGGAGTGGCGGCTCCCCCGCCACCACGTGTACCCGGACTGGCGGGAGAAGGACTGGGGCACGATCACGAACCAGGACTACGCCAACATGGAGCGGGTCCAGGCCGGCATGAAGTCCCGCGGCTTTAAGGGTCTGCGCCTGAACCCGCGGCAGGAGTCCAACCTCCTGCACATGCACCGCGTCATCGACGAGTACCTGGACCGGTAGCGGGACGAGCCCGCCCGCCGGGTCGGCTCAGGCGCGGGTGGCGTCGACCGCTTCCCGCTCCGGATCCTTGCGCTCCGGATCCTTGGCGGGCTCGGTGTCGACCGGCTTCTCGGTGTCCTTCGGCTGCTCGGTGTCCTTCGCCGCGGGCCGGTCGTGCTCACCGGCGACGAACGCCGGGACGTCCGGCTCCTCGCGCGGCGGGGGCTCCGCGACGACCGGCTTCGTCTCGTCGGTCGTGGTCTCGGGCTCGGGCGGAGACTCGGAGGCCGCCTCGGTCGGCGCCGGCCGTCGCACCACCCGCGGCCCGCCCCACGTGAACACCGGCGTGAAGAAGGACGTGAGCAAGACGAATCCCCCGGCGGCGATGAACAGCCAGCCGTCGCGGTCGCCCGCGCCGAGCCAGGACAGCATCTTCGGCGACCACCAGCCGCCTACGACGACGATCCCCAGGCCGAGCGTGGCGGCGCCGACGAGCGTCATGAGGTTGCGGCCCACGATCGGGAACAGCGCGGCGAGGACGAGCAAGAAGCCGAAGCCGAGCTCGGCCAGGCCGAGCAGGGGCGTGTGGCCGAGCCCGAAGACCATCTCGTGCGACTGGGTGAGGTGCGAGAAGTCGACGCCGGTCCGGGCCAGCGCGATGACCCCCAGCACGATGGCGGCGGCGCCGAGCACGAGGGCGATCAACTGGGCCGGGCTCCAGAGCCGGATCGGGCGCCGCTCGACGATCGGGACCGTCGCTGGCCGCTCCGCGGTCAAGGTCATGTGGGTACCTCCGGTCGGCTGACCAGGCCGTACCCAGAACCGGGCTCGCGCATGCGCGGCGCCCCGGCACCCCTTCGGGCTATGAGGCCGAGCGCTTCTTCGCCGGCCGGCGGCGGGGGGTGGCCGCCTTGCGGGCCGCGCTGGTCTTCGCCGCCTCGGAGGGCTGGTCGGAGCGGGCGCGTCGCCAGGCTCGAGGGAGCCGGAGTCGCCGCTTCCGGGTCGGAGGCTCCGCGGTGAGCGGCGTGTCGATGACCTCTTGGGTCGTGATGTGGGTGGTGATGAGGACCTGGATGACGGCCGCCGCCGGGAGGGCGAGCAGGGCGCCGACCGGGCCGAGCAGGAGCGCGCCGGCGAACACGCTCCCGATGGTCACCGCGGGATGGATCTTCAGCGTGAACCGGGCGATGCGGGGGCCGAGGTAGTAGTTCTCGAACTGCTGGTACCCGACGAGGTAGGCGATCACCCAGATCGTGTCGACCGGCGAGTTCACGACGGTGACGAGGGCCGGCAGCACCAGCGCGATGTAGGTCCCGACGGTCGGGACGAACTGGGAGACCACGCCGACCCAGATCGCCAGCGCCAGCGAGGAGGGGATGCCGAGGAGGAAGAGGAACACCCAGACCGCGAACGTGCACGCCACCGCCTGCAGCGCCCGCGAGTAGAGGTAGGCGCCGGTCTTGGCCGAGGCGAGCTCCCAGGTCTCGAGCACGATCTCCTGGCGCCGCCGCGGCAGCCGGGCGCAGATGGCTCGCCGCACCTTCGGGGCGTCGGCGGTCAGGTAGAAGGCGAAGATGAAGGTCACGAGGATCTCGAGCAGGCTCTTGCCGATCGTGAGGGCGACGTTCGGGGCGTCCTTGGCCAGGTTCCGCCCAAACTTCTGCACCGCCCCGTTCCGGCTCTGCAGGTCGTGGATCAGGCCGTTGGCGTTGATGTGGGCGCCGAAGTCGTCGTTGATGTACTTCACGATGTTGCGGACGTAGTGCGGCGCGTTGTTGACCAGCTGGGACGCCTGGGTGAACAGCACCGAGCCGAAGGCGGCGAAGAACCCGATGGTGACGACGAGGAAGGTGCCGCCGACGAGCGCGGTGGCGCCGGAGCGGCTCCAGCCCCGTCGGGCGAGCGCGTTGACGGGCGGCTCCATCGCCAGGGCCACGAAGAGGGCGGCCAGCATGACCAGCAGGATTGGCCGCAGGCGGACGATCAGCCAGTAGCCGACCACCAGCGCGATGACCCAGCCGAAGAAGAGGGCGATGGCCTTGCGCACCCATCGGGGGATCTCGTCCTCGTCGCGGGTCGCCTCGTCGGCGTGGCCGTTCGCCGACCGGATCGAGGCCGGCGCCGGCGACGCCTCGACGGTCGCCGAGGCGGGGGGCCGCCGGCCGCCGTTGGCCCCTCGCCCGCGCTTCGAGGGCCCCGACCGCTTCGCCGGCGTGGCCTTCTTCGAAGGGCGGGACGCGCTCACGACCCCAGTGTTCCCTACCGCGGGGTGCCGAACCACGACCGCGCATCGGGCCCGCCGGGAGGCGTTGGGCAGAATACGGCCGTGCAGGGCGACCCCACGGGCTCGGGAGCCGACGCCTCGCCGGCGCCGGTGGCGGTCGTCACCGGGGCCGCGGGCTGGCTGGGCCAGAACCTCGTCCGGACCCTGGCCCGGGCGCGCGAGCAGGTGCGCTGCCTCGTGCAGGATCGCGACGACGCGCCGCTGCTCGAGAACGTGGCGCCGAGCGTGCAGGCGCTGGTCGGTGACATCCGGGACCCGGCGACGCTCGACCGGCTGTTCGACGGCGTGCGCGCGCCCACCGTGTTCCACGCCGCCGGCGTCATCCACCCTGCCCGGCACGTGCGCGAGCTCTTCGACGTCAACGTCGGCGGCACCCAGCTCGTGCTGGACCGGGCCCGGCGGGCGGGCGCGGTCCGCTTCCTGCACGTCTCGTCGAACTCGCCCTTCGGCGCCAACGCGACCGAGAGCGAGCGCTTCACCGAGGACTCGCCGTACAACCCGTATCTGGGCTACGGGAAGTCGAAGCTCGAGGCCGAGCAGCTCGTCCAGCTCAGCTTCGACCGGGGGGACCTGGCCACCGTCATCCTCCGGCCGCCGTGGTTCTACGGGCCGTACCAGCCGGCCCGCCAGACCCGCTTCTTCGCCGCCGTGCGGCGGGGCCGGTTCCCGCTGCCGGGGACGGGCACGAACCGCCGGTCCCTCGTCTACACCGGCAACCTCGTCGACGGGCTGCTGCGGGCCGAGGTGGCGGCCGCCGCCCCCGGCCGCGCCTACTGGATCGCCGACGCCGAGCCCCACCAGCTCCAGGAGGTGCTCGACACCGTTCGCCGCGCCCTCGAGGCCGAGGGGCTGCGGGTGACGCACCGCCAGCCCCGGCTGCCGGCCGCGGCCGGCGTGGTGGCGGCCGAGCTCGACCGGGCCCTGCAGTCCCGGGGTCGCTACGTGCAGGCGGTGCACGTCCTCGGGGAGCTGAAGGACACGATCGCCTGCGACATCAGTCGGGCCCGCGCCGAGCTCGACTACCAGCCCGAGGTGGCGCTGCTGGAGGGGATGCGGGCCAGCGTGCGGTGGTGCCTGCGGCAGGGCGCGGCGCTGTGAGCGGCCGGTCGCTGCTCATCACCGGGGGCAGCGGGTACTTCGGCACCGTGCTGGCCGAGCAGGCCCGCCAGCAGGGCGACCGGGTGCGCATCTTCGACCGCAACGAGCCGGCCGAGCGCAACGGGTTCGAGTGGGCGCCGGGCGACGTGCGCGACCGCGACGCGCTACGGGCCGCGTGCGAGGGCGTCGACGTAGTGCTGCACAACGTGGCCCAGGTGCCGCTGGCCCGGGACCGGGCCCTGTTCCGGTCGGTGAACGTGGTCGGCACCGCCAACCTGCTCGTCGCGGCGCGCGACGCGAAGGTGGCGAAGGTCGTCCACACGTCGTCGAGCGCCGTCTTCGGCATCCCGGAGTCGAACCCGGTGCGCGAGGACTCACCGTGCCGGCCCCTCGAGGACTACGGCCGCGCCAAGCTCGAGGCCGAGCTGTGCTGCCAGGACGCGGTGCGGGGCGGCCTCGACGTCACGATCGTCCGGCCCCGCACCATCCTCGGTCACGGCCGGCTGGGGATCATGGCCGTCCTCTTCGACTTCGTCGCCGACGGCGCGCCGGTCTACGTGCTGAACGACGGCGCCAACCGCTACCAGATGGTCCACGCCGACGACCTCGCCGACGCCTGCCTCCGGGCCTCGGCGCGCGAGGGCCCCGCGGTCTACAACGTCGGCGCGGGCGAGTTCGGGACGATCCGCGAGACGCTGCAGGCGCTCGTCGACCACGCAGGGACCGGCTCGGTGGTCCGCTCGCTCCCCCTCGGGCCGGCCCGCACCGCGATGCAAGGCCTGGCCCGCCTCGGCCTGGCACCGTTCGCGCCCTACCACTGGCTCCTCTACGGCGAGTCGCTGTGGTTCGACATCACGCGAGCCCGTGACGAGCTCGGCTGGGAGCCGCGGCAGTCGAACGTGTCGATGATGATCGAGTCCTACGAGTGGTTCCTTGGGCACCGCGCCGAGCTCGACGGGACGAGCGGCTCCCACCACCAGTCACCGGCCCGGCTCGGCCTGCTCCGGGTCCTGAAGCAGCTCCGCTAGGACCGAGCGCGCGTCACGCCGCCGGTGCCTTGTCGGCGACGGCGAGGATCGAGGTGCCGACGGGCAGGCTGACCCGTCCCACGAGCTGGCGCTCCAGGAGGGTCAGGGCCATGGCGAGCCGGTCGACGGGCACCGAGTCGTGCTCCAGCCCGAGCCGAGGGCGACGCCGGCCCCGCACCCGTCGCTGCCACCACAGCGGCAGGACGAGCCAGCTGAAGACGTGGGTGAGGATCCGGGGCTGGAAGCCCGCCTCGCCGAGCTCGGTCGCCAGCTCTGCTCGCGAGTAGCGCCGCCGGTGGCCGAAGCGCTCGTCGGCCGGGCTCCAGAGCGACCGGTGCGCGGGGACGGTCACGATGATCCGCCCGCCCGGCTTCAGCGCCCGGCGGGCCGCCCGCAGCGTCGCCGCCGGCTCGTCGAGGTGCTCGAGCACGTCGAGCAGCGAGACGACGTCGACCGACGAGTCGGCGAGCGGGAGCGCGTCGAGGCCGCTCCGGACCGCGAGCAGCCCGTGCCGGGCTCGGGCCATGCGGGCGAGCGCGGCGTCGGGCTCGACCACGACGAGCCGGTCCGGGTTCCAGCCCAGCCTCGTGCTGACGGCCCCGGTCCCGGAACCGAGGTCGGCGAGCCACGGCGACGCCGCGGCGAGGGGCGGCACGCGCCGGCTCGCGGTCGCGACGAGCGCCCCCTGGCTCCGGAACCACCAGAAGCCGCGCTCGGCCTGACGGATCCGCTCTTCGTCGGCGTCGAGCCGATCCCGGCCCTCGCGTCGACGGGTGGCGGCGACCCGGCCCACGTTGCGCCAGATCCGCGGCGTCGCCAGCACCATCGCCGCGCCGTCGCGCGCGACGTGCACCTTCGATCGGTCGTCATGGCGCCAGTCGATCGGCACCTCCTGCACCGGGATGTCCAGGGCGCGCGCGATGCCGACCGCCTCGGCGTCCCACGCGTAGCCAGGCTCCCGGGACGCGGCGAGGATCGGGGCCCAGACGCGCGCCGACGCGGCCTTGGCGCCGCACTGGGTGTCGAGCACGCCGGGCGCGATCGTCGCCTGCAGCAGCCGGTTGTAGCTGCGGCCGAGGAACTCCCGGAGGTGGCTCTCGCGCCGGACGAGGCGTGACCCGGCGAGGTCGCGGGACCCGACCGCGAGGACGTCGGCCCGCTCGGCGACGTGTAGCAGCCGCGCCAGCTGCTCGAGCGGCGTCGAGAGGTCGAGGTCGCAGAAGACCCGCAACCGGCCCGTGCCGGCGGCCAGCCCGGCGCGAACGGCGGCGCCCTTCCCCTCGTGGGGGCGCGCCAGCAGCCGCACCGGCCGTCCCGGGTGATCGCGGATGAGCCGCTCGACGAGGCCGGGGGTGGCGTCGGTGCTGCCGTCGTCCACGAAGACGAGCTCGCTGCCGGCCGGCTGCGCGGCGATGAAGTCGACGAGCGCAGGCCCGAACTCCTCGAAGCGCGCCGCCTCGTTGAAGATCGGCACGACCAGCGTGAAGCCGACCCCGGGGCGGCGCCCGTCCGGCTCGTCGGGGACCGTCATCCGCCGAAGGCGGTCGTCCTGACCGGGGTGATCGGACGGACGAAGAGCGCCACCGTCTCACGGTCGAACTCCTGCTGCAGCGCCGCGTAACGGTCGAAGCGGGCGGCCCAACTCGGGTCGAGCATCAGGTAGTGGAGGTTCACGATCGCGACCAGCTCGCGCGACTGGATGAGGGGCATCGGGTCACCGCCGCCCGGGGCCAGGCGGGCCAGGTTCGGCAGGTCACCACGCCGGAGCGCCGCCAAGCCGGCGAGGGTCAGGCGGAGCCCGTGCTGGCGGATGTAGCTGCTCACCTCGGCCGTGACGCGGCCGAGGTCCCGGCGGTCCCGAGCCGACATCCCCTCCGCGAACGCCACCCGGCTGCTGCCGGCGGGCGCGCGCAGCGCACCGTCGCCGGTGCGGAGCAGGAGCTCGAACCGAGCGTTGCGCCCGTTGTAGCGGCGGGCCGGACCCAGCTGGCGGACCAGCGACTCATCGTGGGCGACGAAGGTGATGTCGCGGTCCTGCAGCGCGGCGAGCACGGTGGTGTTGTACGGGCTGGCGAAGCTGCGGAACAGGTCGTCGACGAGCAGCGGCCCGCGGTGGGCCAGGCGGCCGAGCTGGTCGTTCAGCTGCTGGGCGGGGCCGATCGCCCACTCCTGGGAGTTCGGCCCGTCGGCGAGGTTGGCGAACGGCAGGTTCAGCGCCGAGAGCACCACCACCACGACCGTGAACCCGACGACGAGCGCGAGCGACGCCGTGCGACGGGTCAGGTCGAGGCGTCGCACGACCGCGACGAGGATCGCGAAGAAGACGAACGCGGCGAGGGGCCACAGCCAACGCCACTGGTGCGGCGTGTAGGGGCCGAACACGTTGACCGGGCTCTGGGCCGCGGTCGCCAGCGCCACCGGCAGCGCGACGGCGGCCGTGACGACGCCGAGCACCGCGGCTCGGTCGGAGCGACGGCGAGCGTCCCACCAGCACCCGGCGAGCACGCCGACCAGGACGGCCAGCGCGACGACGGCCAGCCCCAGCGACGGCGGGGTCCAACCCCGGCTGCCCACGAAGAAGGTGTGGTCGACGGACGGGCGGAACCACCACGGCGGCAGCGCCGACACCGACGCCACGATGAGGGTCCCGGTCCGCCACCCGATCGTCTGGAGGTGCGCATCGCGGGCGGTGCGAGCGAGACGGGTGAGGTTGCCCGGTCCGCTGCTCGTGAACTGCTCCACGAGCGGCTGGATCCAGCAGATGACGAGCACCACCGCGCTCACGCCGACCGCCCGCGTCAGGCGCGGGCGCTCGGGCGCGTCGTCAGCGCCCGACCGGAGCTGGCGGCGGAGGGTGAGCACGAGCCCGATCACGCCCCAGCCCAGCAGGGCCGGGACCAGGGCGGCGTAGCTGAGGTGGGTCTGCAGGAGCAGGCTCGCCACCCCGGCCGCGAACGGGATCGCCACCAGGTCGCCGCAGGTCATCGACCACACGAGCACGAGGAAGAACAGGAAGGGGATGAGCAGGCTGTGCGGTGGCCACGGCTCGAAGAGCAGCTCGCTGCCCATGGCCCAGGCCAGCGCGGCGACGACCGCCATCGAGACGGCGCCGAGCAGCGGACCACCGCGCCGGTGCGCGAAGACGGCGATGCCGATGATGGCGAGGACGTTGATCAGCGCCACGCCGACGGCGACGCCGGCCGCGCCGCCGAGCAGCTGGACCGGGACCGCCAGCAGGTCGAACATCAGCGGGCCGGGATGGTTCAGGTCGATGTGCGCGCTGACCGAGCCCGACGACCAGGTCCCGAGCAGCGGGACGTGGTGGCCGAACACGTCCAGCGACCGAATCTGGAAGAGCCCGTCGTCACCGACCGGGATCCATCCCCGGTTCAAGGCCCGGACCGTGGCGACGACGACGGGAACCACCGCCGCCACGACCGAGGCCAGGAACAGGCGGCCCGTCAACAGTGACGAGGACGACGGCGTGCCGGTGGTGGTGGCCGCGTCCGGCGTGACCGTCCCCACGTCGGCGCCGCCGGTCACCGCGCCCCTCCCGGTCGCGCCGCACCCGCGCCGGACGGTCGGCGCGCCCGCCGCGACGGGATGCGCGGCATGCGTGTCAGCCCGTGACCGACGGTGGCGCGAGGAAGACCGCGGCCGGGAGCCCGAGATCCGACAGCCGGGCCAGCTGACGCCGGGGCAACGCGGGCAGGCGGGGGTCGAGCGTGGTCGCGAACAGCTCGCCGTCGACGCCCGGGACCAGGTCCGACAGCCCGGCGGCCTGGAGCTCGCGCACGATGGCGTCGTGCAGCTGTAGGTACTCGACGCGCTCACGGGCGTTGCGGGGGTCGTAGTACGCGATCTGCCGGGCCTCGGGCTTGGCCTGCCAGTACGCGATGTTCGTGCCGATGGCGAGGTGCACGACGGCCGTGGCGTCGCGGGAGGAGAGGACCCGATGCGGGGTGACCGGCCCGCGGTACAGAGCTGGCGCGCCGACGTCGAAGCCCTCGCGCTCGAGCTCGTTGATGAGACCGAAGCCCTGCGCCCCGAGGGACGCCGGGTCTCCGAACGTGACGAGGTACCGGCCCGCCCGTCCCGAGTGCGGACCGGGCTGGCGGTCGAGGGCGCGAACGGTCGGCGGGATGACGGCGCCGAGGGTCGCCGAGAGCCGCGGCGTCGGGAAGTCGACCCGGGCGGCGTCGATCCCGAACGGGACCGTGAGCACGACCGTGGCGGCCACGAGCGCCGCGGCGCCGGCCGTCGCGGCCCGCGACCGCGGGCCGGGCCCGAGCCGCCCGCCTATGAGCACGGCCAGCGTCCAGCCGACCGCCACGACCATGAGGACGTCCACGCCCCACGCCCAGAGCACGAGGTAGTACCAGAGGACGCCGAAGATGCGGCTGATCGAGAAGACGCCGAGCAGCAGCGTCGCGGCGATCACCGCGTGCAGCCGGAGGATCGACCCGAGGCGCAGTCGCCACGCGACGAGGACCGAACCGAGCCAGGCCGCGAGGAAGAAGGAGCCCGGGACGACCGAGCCGGTCGTGACGTCGACGTGCGACGTGGTCGGGACCAGCGCCTTCGTGATCGGCGTGACGGGGTTGAGGTGCGCGAGGAGGACCTTGATCCCCTCCCGCAGCCCCACCGTCGACTGGGGCGGGTTGCGGAAGTAGTCGAAGAGGACCTGCAGGTTGCCGTGCGAGGTCGTGAGCTGCTCGACGACCGGCGGGATCCAGACGAGGACCGCCACCGCGCCCGTGATCGCGGTCCAGCGCGCGAACCGCCGTACGACGTGTTGGTCGTCGCGGCGCCGGTACGTCTGGTAGCCGGCGAGCGCGACGGCGGCCACGCCGACGCCGACGGTGAGACCGAGATAGGCGACCTCGGTCTGCGCGCATAGCGACCCCGCGAACACGGCGACCGGCATGAGGGCCAGGTCGCCGTCGATGATCGACCACGCCGCGAGCAGGAACACCAGCCACCAGAGGGCGGGGAGGTACGGGTTCCAAGCCTGGGTCAGGAGCACCGGGCCGAAGCCGTGGAGCAGCACGGCGAGGCCAGCCGCGACGCCCAGCACGAGGCCGAGCCCGACGCGGCGGTTAGCGATCCAGAGCAGCAGGCCGATGGCGAGCAGGTGCACCATGACCGAGGCGGCTTCCATCGCCCAGGCACTCGCCCCGAAGATCTCGTAGAAGGGCCAGAGGAGGTAGAAGCTCAGCGGGCCGGGGTGGCTGCCCTGGTGGCCGAGCGGACCGATCCGTCCAGCCAGGCCGATCAGCGGCGGGTGGCTGCTCCAGACGTCGCGCAGGCGCATCTCGGTCCACGCCATGTCGAGGAGCGGGTACCAGCGCGGGTGCAGCAGCGCGACGAGCGCCACGACCAGCGGCACCGCGAGCAGCACGAAGAGCGCGATCGGCACTGCGTGTCGACGATCGATGCGCACGCAACGCCGGCCCGACGACGGGCCAGCCGGTGCGACCGGTGCCTCGGTGTGCTCGGCGGGTGGCTCGGCGACGTCGCGCAATGGCGTGCGCGACGACTGGGCGAACTCCACGGACGGGGAATGTATCCGAAGCGCCTTCGAACGCCGCTGCAGCGAGTGTTGATCAGGCCGCCGACAGGAACTGATCGCAGTTCCGGCTGGCGATGGCCATGATGGCCGCTTGCGGGTTCACGCCCGGCGCGTCGGGCAGCAGCGACGCGTCGTTGACTCGCAGGTTCGTATAGCCCCAGACGCGACCGAAGCTGTCGGCACCGGTGCGATCACGGTTCTCGCCCATCCGAACCGTCGACGTCAGGTGCACCGTCATGAGGTTCGTGCGACTCCTGGTGGCGGCGTCCCACCAGCTGCCGAGCTCGTCGGTGTGCCGTACGACCGTCGCCTGGGCGACCGACGGGTAGAGCTCGAACGCGCCCGCCGCGAGCATCAGCTCGCCGAGGTGCACGAGGCCACGGGCGAGGCGGCTCATGTCGCTGTCGGTGAGGTGGTACGTCACGACCGGCGCCTGCAGACCCGGCACCGCGGTCACCCGGCCCGCGCCGTCGCTGCGGATGGCCGCGTAGTACACGGTGACGCGCTCCCAGTCGGCGAGCGCCTCTCGGTAGTCCGCCGTCGAGTCAGCCAGGGCCAGCGCCACGTGGCCGCGGCTGCTCGCCGAACCGCCGATGGTGAGGTTGGGCGCGAACTCGGTGATCCGGTGCATCGGCACGTCGCCGTGGTCCAGCCGGTGCGGGAACCGGGCCGCGATCTTGACCGTGGGATGCAGCTTGAGACCGACCCCGATGCGCCGGCGGATCCCGCTGCGCTGCAACAGCGCGGGCGTCTGGATCGCGCCGGCGCAGACGAACACGTGGTCAGCGCGGATCGTGAGCGGCCCCGGCTCGGCGCCGCGACGCTGGCAGCGGACCCCCACGACGCGGTCGCCGTCCTTCAGCAGCCGCAGCACCGTGCAGTCGGGGATGATCCGCGTCCCCGCGTCCACCGCCTTCGGCAGCAACGTCCGGGCCATGGTCTGCTTCACGCCCCGTCCCCCGTCGGCGGGGTTGCGGAACACGCGCGGGAACTCCACCGCCCGCCAGCCGAGCTTCGTCGCGCCGCGCTCGAGCACGGCCGACGACGGGGGCGGTGCGCCGGGCAGCCGCGAGACCGACAGCTCGGCCTCGATCGACGCCGCGTAGCGATCCAGGACGGCGGGACTGAACTCGTCGATCTGGTACTCGCGGTTCCACTCGTTCGCGAGGTCGGCGGGCAGCCGGTGGTACAGGCCGCTGTTGATCTCGGTGCTGCCGCCGACGCAGCGACCCTCGGCGTACGCGATGCCGGGCTTCCCGAGCGCGGCCGACGGGCCGCGGTTGCGGTACTTCGTGACCATCTCCTCGAGCGAGAACGGCTCGAGCGCGTCGGGGTCGACCCACGGTCCTTCCTCGACCACGGTGACGTCGCGGCCCGCCGCCGCCAGCGTCGCGGCCGTGACCGCGCCGCCGGCGCCCGACCCGACCACCAGGACCTCGGTGTCGAGCGTGGCCGTCACGCCGGTTCCGGCTCCAGCTCGTTCTCGGCGAACAGGACGAGCGACTGGAGCAGCCGCACGTACTGGCGAACCACGTCGAAGCGGCTCGCCTTCCAGCGCTCGAGGCGGGCGCGCAGCGCCTGCGGGTCGTAGCGGCCCACGGCCGCCTCGAGCCGGGGCCAGGCGCCGAGCAGGAGCGACTCGGAGGCGACACCGGCGCGCAGGTACTCCGGCATGGCCCGCAAGGCGTTGTCGACGTAGTCCTCGATCGCGGCGCGCCGTCGCTCGTCGTCGTTGGGGTTCACGAGTGTGGCGACGACGGCGCGCTCGAACCACAGCACGGGGGCCAGCCTATCGAGACGGTCCTGGCCCCTCCCGCGCCCGTCCGGCCCACTCGCCCGCCGAGCGTGCGGACGGGCCTTGCCCAAAGCGTCACGCGCGGTTGCGGCGTTCTATCGGCGCGTCGAGCGGGTGCTGCTCGCGCTCGCCACCGAGACCGGCGGCGGCGCGCCCGGGTTGAGCACGAGCGGGATCAGCCGCTCGGCCACCCACTCGGCGCCTTGCGCGTCGAAGTGGTAGCCGTCGGGCCGCAGCGTTCGATGATTCACGACCTCTTGGCAGATCGAGCCGGGACACACGATCGGGGCCAGGTCCGCGACCTGGACGTTGTGCAGCGCGCCGTACCGCCGGAGCACGTCGTTGAGGACCGACTGCCGCTGGTTCCGCGACGGATCGGCCGCCAGCGACGTGCCGAAGGTCTCCGGCGGCAGCGTCACGATCACGAGCCGGGCGCCGTTCTTCGTGAACCGGTGGGCGGCCTGGTCGATGAGGCCGAGCAGGACGCCCTGGCCCGCCCACGTGTTGATCCGGAGCACCTTGCCGCCGACGATGCGATCCCGCTCGTCCCAGGCCCCGCTGACCCACAGGACCACGTCCGGGTTGCTGACGTACACGGCCCGGTCCTCGATGAACGGCAGCGCGTTGCTGCAGGCGTCGCTCCACGGGTACGGCTGGTCGTTGGGGTCGAGCGGCGAGCCGGTGACGAGCCCGCACCCCGCGTACGCGCCGTTGGTGACCTGGATGCCTCGCGTGTACGCGACATGTTGGAGACCGGGGAAGAGGCTCGTCGCCACCGAATCCCCCACCAGCAGGATCCGGTGGGGCGTGGCCGGGGTCACGGCGGGAACCGCGCTCGGCGGCCGCGGCGGCAGGGGTCGGCGCCGGGCGGCGGCCAGCACGTCGGTGTTCTGCTGGAGGTACGCGGGGAGCGGCGCCGCGTTCAAGGTCGTCAGCACGACGGCGAGGCCGGCGACGACGAACGCGGCCGGCAGCGCGACCCGCAGCCGCCGGCCCGGCACCCGGCCGGTGCGGATCGGGAGCTCGACCAGGTAGAAGGACAGCGTCGCGATGGCGAAGGTCAGCGCGACCCGCAGCAGTGCCAGCTGCCAGCCGTCGACACCGGCTCGGTCCGGGGTCACGTAGACGATCACCGGCCAGTGCCACAGGTAGAGGCCGTAGGAGATGCGACCCACCCACACCACCGGCGGCAGCGACAGCACCGAGCGGAGGAGGTAGCGGGGCCGGTCGGGCTGCACGACCGCCGCGATCACCGCGACGACGGCGAGCCCGAACAGCAGGTAGCCGCCGCGGTACATCCAGGCCGCGTGGTCCGAGATGTCGGCCCAGGCCCAGGCGCAGTAGGCGAGGCCGGCGACGCCGGCGACGCTGACCGTCGCTCGGGCTGACGCGCCTCGAGGCTTCCACCGGTTGAGGACGATGGCGAGCAGGCAGCCGATCAGCAGGAGCTGGGCGCGACTGTCGGTGCCGTAGTAGGCGCGGGACGGGTCGGCCGGCGAGTAGACGGCCGCCATGATGAGGGCCGAGGCCACGGTCCCGAGCGCGCACACCGCGGCGAGCAGCCAGCGTCGGCCTCGCGCCAGCCGCAAGCAGGCGAAGGCGACCAGCGGCCACACCAGGTAGAACTGCTCCTCGATCGCCAGCGACCACATGTGCCGCAGCGGCGAGGCGGCGGTGTACAGGGTGAAGTACGACTGCCCGGTGACGATGAACCGCCAGTTCGCGCCGTAGAAGAGCGTCGCCAGCCCGTCGCCGCGCAGCTGCCCGAGATTGGTGGCGGGGACACTGGTGGCGGCATAGACCGCGACCGCCGCCAGCACCAGCAGCAGCGCCGGCAGGAGGCGCCGGGCCCGCCGGCCCCAGAAGGCCGCGAACTTGATCGTCTGGGACTGGCCCCACTCGCCGAGCAGCAGCGACGTGATGAGGAAGCCGGAGAGGACGAAGAAGGCGTCGACGCCGAGGAAGCCGCCTCGGGCCCAGGACGGATCCAGGTGGTACGCGATGACGGCGCCGACGGCGAGCGCCCGCAGCCCGTCGAGTGCGGGCTGGTACGCCAGCCGTTGGTGTTGCGCCACGTGTCCCCCCTGAGCGTCACGGGTCGCTCAAGGACTACGACGATACCGGGCACCTGATTTCACCCGCCGCCTTCGCGTCGGGAGACTCGGGAGCCGCGGCGGGTCGGCTCGCGGCTCAGCGGACGAGGTCGACCGCCCCGGCGCGGGTCGGGAGCGTCTCGAGGTACAGCTGGACGGTGTTGACGTCCCAGCGGTCTTCGAGCTGCGCGTACCGCTCGAAGCGGCGCTTCCAGCCCGGGTCGAGGTCCAGGTAGCCGTGGTGCACGAGGTCGGACAGCCGGCCGTACGCGAACAGGGCGGTCGGGTCCAGCAGGGACGGGACGCCGCCGTGCTGGGTGAGGGCCTGTCGGCCGCGCGGGTTCAGGCGGAGCCGGCCGGCTCGGATGTAGTCGGTGATCTCGCCGATGAGCTGGGCGCGCTCACGAAGCTCCGGTCCGGGAAGGCCCTGATGGTCGACGATCCGTGGGGTGCCCGCCGGCGCGGGCCGCGGGTCGCCGCCGACCTGCAGGAACAGCTCCGAGCGGGCCTTGGTGCCGGTGTCTCGGCGCGCCGATCCGAGCTGGCCGACGAGCTGCGGATCCTTGGCGACGAAGGAGATCCCGCGGCGCTGCAGCTCGGCGATGAGCGCGAGCCCGTACGGGTCGGCGAGTCGCGACTTCAGGAGCGGGTCCACGAGGATCGGCCCCTTGCCCTGGAGCTGCCCGAGCTGCGCGTCGACGGCGCGGGTGGTCGGGATGGCGTCCTCACGGATGTTGGGGCTGAGCCCCTGGGCGAGCGTCGGCACCGCCAGCCCGGCGAAGACCGCCGCGACGACGGCGAGCGCGCCGACGGGCAGCAGCGCCGGGAGCCGGCTGGCCACGCTGCGGACGAGGATGATCACCACCACGAAGAAGATGAAGACGCTGAGCGGCCACAGCCACCAGAACACATGGGCCTCGAGCCCGAAGGCCGTGATCGGGATGCGACCGGCGGTGGCGAACCCGGCCGCGAGACCGACGACGACGGTCGTCAGGGCGCGGCCCGACGTCAGGTCGTGGCGACGGCGCGCCAGCCACCAGGAGCCCCCGAGGACGACCGCGAGCCCGGTCAGCGCGGTCGCGGCGCTGAGACGCGACGGCGCCGTCCATCCGTAGATCGGGAGCAGGGTCCGGTTCATCGACGGCCGGAACCAGAAGGGCGGCAGCGCCACCACCGACGCCATGAGGCGCGTCCCGTAGCCGTAGCCGATGGTCCGCTTCGGCGGGCTCGCGTTGCCGAGCAGCTCGCCCAGGTTGCCCTGCCCGGTGATCTGGTCGAGGAGGGGCTGGATCCAGCACACGGCCCCCACCGCCAGGCTCAGCAGCACGGCTTGCTGGGCGCGCTCGCGCCGGCGCGGCCAGCCTGCCGCGTCGTCGCGACGGGCGCGGCGCAGGATGAGCGCCAGGCCGACCAGGGCCCAGATCGCCAGCGTCGGGACGAGCAGCACGTAGCTGAGATGCGTCTGGAGCACGAAGCTGCCGACGACGGCCGCCACCGGCAGCGCGACGAGGTCCCCGCAGCTCACCGACCACGCCAGGACGAGGAAGCAGAGGAACGGCAGCAGCAGGCTGAACGGCTGCCACGGCTCGAAGAGCGCCTCGCTCCCCATGGCCCAGCACAGCCCGGCCGCGAGCGCCATCGCGGCCGTGCCGACCAGCGGGCCGCCCCGCCGAGCTGCGAACACGGCGGTGATGACGATGACGACGACGTTGATGAGCCCGACGCCGAGCGCGAGGCCGGCGTGACCGCCGAAGAGCCGAACCGGCACCGCGAGCACGTCGAAGAGCAGCGGCCCGGGATGATGCAGCGTCGTCGACGCGGCGAGCGACGCCGAGCTGTCCAGCCCGAGCAGCGGGACGTGGTGGTAGCTGAAGACGTCCCGGGCCCGGATCGCGAAGAGGGCGTCGTCGCTGGTCGGGATCCAGCGTCGATGGATCGCACGGACGACCGCGACGACGACCGGCGAGCACGCCAGCAGCACCGAGGCGACGAACAGCCGGGTCGGGAGCCGCGGGTCGCGGAGCCACGCCGGGCCGCCCGGGCCCGGTGTCGAGGTGGGTTCCACGCCGTCGGCGGGCTCGTCGCGACCCGCGGTCACCTGCTCAACCGGCTGCGTGCTGCTCACTCGATGAAGCGATATTTGATGAGGGTCCTGAGCGCGACGATGCCGTCCCGCCAGGTGATCTTCTTGCCCTCGTCGAACTCCCGGCCCGAGTACGAGATCGGGACTTCGTAGATCCGAACGCCCCGCCGCAGCACCTTCGCGGTCACCTCCGGCTCGAAGTCGAAGCCGCTGGCGCGGAGGTTGATCGAGGCGATCAGCTCGCGATCGAACAGCTTGTAGCAGGTCTCCATATCCGAGAGCGTCGTGTTGTAGAGGACGTTCGTGCAGAGCGACAGCAGCCGGTTGCCGACCCAGTGCAGGAACAGCATGTTGCGCCGCTCGCCGGTGAAGCGCGAGCCGTAGACGACCTGCGCCCGGCCCTTGAGGGCCGGCGCGAGCAGCTTCGGCCAGTCCTCGGGGTCGTACTCGAGGTCGGCGTCCTGGATGAGCACGAGGTCACCCGTGACCTGGGCCAGGCCGGTACGGACCGCGGCTCCCTTCCCCTGGTTGGCCGGGTGCAGCACGACCCGGACCGTGGAGTCGGCGAGCTGCTTCAAGATGTCACGCGTCCCGTCGGTGCTGCCGTCGTCGACGATCACGACCTCGCGGTCGAGCGGCAGCTCGACGGCCCGCATCTGACGCACGATCTCGGCCACCGTGTTGCGCTCGTTGTAGACGGGCACGATCACGGAGAGCTTGCGGTACCGGGAGGCGGGACCCGGCGCTTCAGCGGTCGACACCGACCCCTCCGGTACGAACGAAGCGAGGGGACAGTCTCGCGCAGCGCTGCTCGCAGCCGCTAACCGCGGCCGACGTCACACGTCGATGTGCTGCTCGTCGGCGGACCGCGCGTCGCGTGTGCAACGACAACGACGCGAACGCCGCCGCGTCGGAGCGCGTCGAAGGCGCCCGACTACAGTCTCCCGCCGGTGCGATCCGAGACTCGAGCCCCGGCTTCTGCCGCCGCACCACCGGCCGAGGGGGCCCGGGCGGTGGCACCGACGGCTCCGACTCGCCGCGATCAGCTCCGGCTGGTCCTGCTCTCGTTCCTGCTGCTCTTCCTCGAGCTGTCGCTGATCCGGTGGACCGGCGAGAACATCGTCCACCTCTCCTACTTCACGAACTTCGTCCTGCTGGGCAGCTTCCTCGGCATTGGCATCGGCTTCCTGCGCGCCAACCGTCGGCTGAACCTGTTCCCGTACGCCCCGATCGTGCTCGCGGGCCTCGTTGCGTTCGTCCGCTTCTTCCCGGTCGAGCTGAGCAGCTCGAGCGGGAACTTCATCTACTTCGGCAATGTCGAGGCGAAGGGCCCTCCGCGCGAGCTCGTGCTCACCGTGATCTTCCTCGCCGTCGCGGCCGTCATGACGCTCATCGCGGAGGGGGTCGCCCGGACCTTCAAGCGCTTCGAGCCACTCGACGCCTACCGCCTCGACCTGGTCGGCAGCGTGCTCGGCATCCTGGCCGCGTCGCTGCTGTCGCTCCTGAGCGCGCCGTCGATCGCCTGGGGAGCCGTCGTCGCGGTCCTGCTGCTCGGGCTGGAGCGCACCACCGGCACGGTCGCGTGGCTCAAGCTGGCCCAGGTGGCGGCGTTCGTCGCCATCCTCGTGCTGCTCGGCTTCGAGTCCTTCGCGCCCGGGATCAGCTGGTCGCCGTATTACAAGATCAAGACCAACACCAATGGCGGTGCGCCGTACATCAAGGTCAACGGCGTCCTGCACCAGGTCAACCTCCACAACACGATCAACCCGATCTACCGGCTGGTGTACGACCAGGTCGCACACCAGCAGCTCGACAACGTGCTCGTGATCGGCGCCGGCGGTGGCAACGACGCCTCGGTCGCGCTGGCGCGGGGCGCCCGGCACGTCGACGCGGTCGAGATCGATCCCCGGATCGTGCAGCTCGGTCGGGAGACCCACCCCGACCACCCCTACTCCGATCCCCGGGTCTCGGTCCACACCACCGACGGCCGCGCCTTCCTCGAGCAGACGAGCCGCCACTACGACCTCATCCTGTTGGCCTTGACCGACTCGATCACGCTCGTCCCGGGCCAGGGCTCGGTGCGGCTCGAGAGCTACCTCTTCACGCAACAGGCGATCGAGTCGGCGCGCGACCACCTGAAGCCCGGCGGCGTGTTCGCGATGTACAACTACTACCGGTCCCCGTGGCTGCTCGACCGGCTCGGCGGCACGCTCCGGCAGGTCTTCCACCACACGCCGTGCGAGGACGGCTCGGGCGTGGGCTCGAACCGCTTCACCGCGCTCGTCGACGCCCCGAACCCGGCCGACGTGCACTGCACCGCGGTGTGGAAGCCCTCCGGCTCGGTGCCCGCGCCGGCCACCGACGATCACCCCTTCCCGTACCTGCGCACCCGGTCGATGCCGTCGCTCTACATCGTCACCGACCTGCTCATCCTCGCCTTCTCGATCCTGGCCGTGCGGCTGACCGCCGGGCCGGTGCGCACCATGAGTCGCTACCTGGACCTCTTCTTCCTCGGGGTCGCGTTCCTGCTCCTCGAGACCAAGAACGTGGTGCAGTTCGCGCTCCTCTTCGGCACCACCTGGTTCGTGAACGCCTTGGTGTTCCTGGGGATTCTCCTGACCGTGCTGCTCGCGGTCGAGATCTGTCGGCGTGTCACGTTCCGACGACCCGCCCGCCTGTACGTCCTGCTCTTCGCCGCGCTCGTGGTCGCGTACGCGGTCCCACCCAGCGCGCTGCTGTCCCTGTCGTTCCTGCCCCGCTTCATCGCCGCGGTGGCGCTGGCGTTCGCGCCCGTCTTCTTCGCCAACCTGATCTTCTCCGAGCGGTTCAAGGAGTCCGGCTCGTCGACCACCGCCTTCGCCGTCAACCTGCTGGGGGCGATGGTCGGGGGCCTGCTCGAGTACACGACCCTGATCATCGGGTACCGGGCGCTGCTCATAATCGTCGCCGGCGCCTACGCGGCCGCGTTCGTCTTCGGGCGCTCCCACCTCCTCGGGCGCCAGCCGACCCTGACGCCCTGAGCCGGTGACCGCCGCCGGCACCCTCGCGGGTCGGCCCGAGACGGTCGCGTCCGCGCCCGGCTGGTGGCGGCGCGTCGACCGGCGCGACCTGCTCGCGGTCGGCATCCTCCTGGCCTTCTTCGCGCTGCCCCTCCGCGGTCTGCTGCGCGCCAACGGCCCGCCGATGGAAGAGGGCTTCATGCTCGTCTTCCCCGACCGGGTGCTGCGCGGCGCGGTCCCGAACCGGGACTTCCTCTACCTCTACGGGCCCGGGAGCCTCTGGACCCTGGCCGGCCTGTTCAAGGTGTTCGGCACCTCCCTCGTCGTCGAGCGCCTCGTCGGCCTCGCGCAGCAGCTCACCGTCGTCTTCTCGGTGTTCGCGCTCGCCCGGCGGTGGGGACGGGCGGCGGCGCTGTCGTGCGCCCTGGCGTCCCTCCTCTTCCTGGTGCCGTCGATCGGCCTGACCGCGCTCGCGTGGGCCGGCGCGGTCGGCCTCGGGCTGCTGGCCCTCGCCGTCGCCGCCGCCAGCCGCGAGGCCGGGGACGGACGCCACGCCTCGCGCCTCGCGCTGGTGGCCGGCCTGCTGGCCGGCTTCGCGCTCCTCTACCGGATCGATCTGGTGCTCGCGGTGGCCCTGTCCGCCCTCGCGCTCGGCTGGGGGGCGGCCCGCGCCCTCCGGCGGCGGTTCGGCGTCGGCGTCGCGCTCGGCCTCTCGCCCTACCTCGTCCACCTCGCGACCGCCGGGGCCGGGACGGTGTTCCGCGGCATGATCACCGAGCCGCTCTTCAAGCTCCGGGGCGGCCGCCACCTGCCGGTCCCGCCGTCGTGGCACATGCTCGACAGCATCCTCGAGCGGTTCGGGACCCTGGTCGCCCTCCGGTGGCCGCTGTCGAAGCCGGCCGCCCCCGCCCAGCTCACGATCTGGTTCTTCCTCCTTCTGGTGTCCGTCGTCGTCCTCGTCGCCGCCGGCGTGACGGCGGTCCGCCGGGACCGGGCGTCGGTGCGCGCCCGCCTCCTGCTCGCGGTGGCCGGCTTCAGCGTCGGGATCCTCCCCCAGGCCGTCCAGCGCGCCGACTCCGCGCACCTCGACTGGGTGTCGTGCGCGACGATGGCGTTCCTGCCGCTGGCGGTGCTCGAGCTCGTCCGCGCCCGCCGGCCCGCGTGGCCCACCCGCACCGTCGCCGCGACGGCCGGCGGCGCGCTCCTGGCGGTGCTCGTCTTCATCATCCCGAACTTCACGGTGCGCACCTACGCCGACTTCGGCGTGCAGACCTTCGGGGGCCACCGGGTCGCGACCAGCGTGACCCATCGGGGACGGACCTGGTACACCGCGTTCCCGAAGCCGGCGATCGAGCTGCTCGACGCGGTCGAGCGGGTGACGAAGCCGGGGCAGCGGCTCATCGTGGGGCCCACCGACCTCCGCAAGACGCCCTACAGCGAGGCGTTCTTCTACTACCTGCTCCCCCAGCTCACGCCGGGCACCCGCTACATCGAGATGGACCCGGGGGTCGCCAACGCCAAGAACTCGGGCCTCGCCGACGAGGTGCGGCGGGCCGACGTCCTGATCCTCTCCGACCAGTGGTCGGGATGGAACGAGCCGAACGACTCTCGCAAGCTCGGACCCAACGAGCCCAACGTCGTCGTGCGCGAGCGCTTCTGCCTCGTCGGGACCTTCGGGCCTCATCCCCACTACGAGCTCTACACGCGCTGCCACCGGTAGCGACGTCGGGCCCGCGACGTCGCCACCCGTGCGACGCCCCTGGCGCGCGGCGACCGGTAGCCTGCTCGGATGCCGACGCTGGTCGTCACGCCGACGTATCAGGAAGCGGACAACATCGAGGAGTTCCTCCGCCGGCTGCGCGCCGCCGCGCCCGACCTCGACGTCCTCGTCGTCGACGACAACAGCCCCGACGGCACGGGGGCGATCGCGGAGCGGCTCGGGAAGGAGCTCGGCCGCATCGAGGTGCTCCACCGGCCGTCGAAGGATGGGCTCGGCGAGGCGTACCGGGCCGGCTTCAGCGCCGCGATGGACCGCGGGTACGACCGCATCGTCCAGATGGACGCCGATCTCTCGCACGACCCGGCGGTCATCCCGACGCTGCTGCGCGCCGTCGACGACGGCGCCGACGTCGCGATCGGGTCGCGCTACGTCCCGGGCGGCTCGATCCCGCACTGGCCGTGGCTGCGCCGCGCGCTGTCGAAGTACGGCAACCGGTACTCGGCGCTCGTGCTCGGGCTGCCGGTGAGGGACGCCACCGCCGGCTACCGCGCGTACCGCGCCGACCTGCTGCGCCGCATCGACTTCGCGCACTCCCGAGCCAAGGGCTACGGGTTCCAGATCGAGACCGCCTACCGGGTGTGGCTCGCGGGGGGCCAGGTCGAGGAGGTCCCGATCGTGTTCACCGACCGGGTGCGCGGCAACTCGAAGATGACATGGGGCAGCGCGGCCGAGGAGCTCCTGCTCGTCACGTGGTGGGGCGTGCGGGACCGGCTGCTACGCCAGCACCGTCGGGCAAAATCCGACGACGATCGGGTGTGATCAGGTCGCCCGTGACGCGGCCGGCGCGGGGACCGCGACCTCGGTGACGTCCAGCTGCCATTCAGGCCACCGACGGGCTAGCAGCGCCGCGACGCCGACGGCAGCGAGGACGACGACGACCGGCTCGGCGGGGGCTCGGAAGCGGGGCGTGCCGTAGACGAGCGCGGTCGAGACGAGCACCAGGACGCCCGGCGCCAGCAGCGGCCACAGCCGCCCCCGCCGGCGCCGTAGCCAGATGCCGCCTCCGACCGCGATGGGGAGCAGCAGCAGGAAGGTCGCGAGGCCGAGCAGCGACGCCCACTCCGGTCTCCCCTCGCCCGAGTTGTACCGGGCCAGCTGGCCGGGGTTGTACACGCCGAGCATCCGCCCGAGCCGGGTCGCGACAACGACCGGCAGGTCGCCGAGGTGGTGGCCCGCGTACGTGATGGCGCGCTGGCGGTAGTCGGCCGAGACGACGGACTGGTCGCCGGGCGGCTGGTTCACGGGCAGGCACTTCAGGTTCCAGAAGCCCATCGCGGGCGGGTGGTACGAGCGCCCGCAGTACGAGCCGAGCAGCGCGGCGCCGTCGCCGGTCGAGAAGAACGTCGGGTCGTCGAAGCGGGTGAGGTTGAAGATCACCCACGGCGCCGCCACCATGACGGCCGCGCCGACGACGCCCGCCGAGACGCGCCGCCGCGTCTTCGGGTCCCGCGACGAGAGCCACGCCGCGGGGAGGGCGAGCAGCGGGACGAAGAGGACCAGCTCCTCGCGTGTGAGGGCGGCCAGGGCGCAGACGGCGCCGAGGCCGACCGCGACGCCGGTCGACGGTCTTCGCAGGAGCCGGTAGGCGAGGAGGAGCGCGGCGACGCTGGTGAGCGCGGCGAGGGTCTCGGACATCACGAGGCCGTCGTTCAGCCACAGGTTCGGGTACACCGCGGCCAGGCCGCCCGCGAGGAGCCCGACCCGGGGTCCGCCGAGCCTCCGGCCGAGCAGCGCGACGAGGGCCACGACCGCGGCGCCGAGCAGGACCATGGTGATCCGCATCCAGAACGTGCCGCGCGTGAGCTTGGCCGCCGGGACGAGGGCGATCACGGTGAGCGGCGGGTGGTCGGCCGCCGCCTGGCCGCCCAGCGCGCCGGGCAGCGGGTACACGAAGCCCCGCCCGTCGGCGACCGTGTGCGCCTCGAGCTGGTAGAAGACCGCGTCGTAGAACCCGTGGTCGTAGCGGGTGACGCTGAGCACGTAGCCGACCCGCAGCCCGAGCGCGCAGAAGACGATGAGCAGCAGCACGCGCCCGAAGCAAGGTGCTGGCGCGCTCGGCGGTCGCGTCGGGTCCTGCTCGAGCGCCACGGTGGCCGCCGCCTCCCCCTCGGTCGGAGGGCGGCAGCCTACAAACGTGACACCGGCCGGGCACGGCCGGCGTCAGTCGGTCAGCGGCTGCGACGCGGCGTGTCGCCGGGGAGCTGGAGGTGCGCGGCGGGCGCCGGCGAGCCGAGCAGGTGGCCCTGGAGCAGGTCGCAGCCAAGGTCGGTGAGGCGCGTCGCCTGCGCCGCCTGCTCGACCCCTTCGGCGATGGTGGTGAGGCGCAGCGACTGGGCGAGGCCGATGATGGCGGCGACGATCGCCTCGGACTCGGGGTCGTGGCCGAGCCCTTCGACGAAGGAGCGGTCGATCTTCAGCGCCTCGACCGGGAACCGCTTCAGGTAGGCGAGCGACGAGTAGCCGGTGCCGAAGTCGTCGATCGCGAAGTGGACGCCGACCGCCCGCAGGTCGGACAGCGTCTTCGAGATGTAGTTGGCGTCCTCGAGGAAGACCGACTCGGTGACCTCCAGCCACAGCCGGCTGGCCGGGAACCCGGTGGTGGCCAGGACGCCTTCGATCGTGGGGACCAGCTCTGGGTCGACGAGCTGGCGGGGCGAGAGGTTGACGTTCAGGGTGAGGTCGCGCGGCCCTCGCCGCCCCCGGGCCCAGCGGGCGAGGTCCGAGCAGGCGACGTGGAGGATGTGGGTGCCGAGGGCGACCACGAGGCCGTTGTCCTCGGCCACCGGGATGAACTCGCCGGGGCTGATCTGGCCCAGAGTGTGGTGCTCCCAGCGGGCGAGGGCCTCGACGCCGGCCAGCGTGCGGTCGCCGGCCCGCACGATGGGCTGGTAGTGGGCGCCGATCTCGTGAGCGTCGACGGCGCCGCGGAGGCCCTCGTTGATGAGCAGGCGCCGGGAGACCACCGATCGCAGCTCGTCGTCGAACACCTCCACCCGGGCCCGGCCGAGGTCCTTGGCCCGGTACATGGCGACGTCGGCGTGCGACAGGGTCACCTCCGGTGCCGCGTCGCTGCCCGCCGCGTACGCGATGCCCATGCTGGCGGTGACGACCAGCTCCCGGCCCGACGGGAGTCGCAGGGGCCGTCGCACGGACTCGCTGATCTGGTCGGCGAGCCGGCCCACGCTCTCGGCGTCGCCCTCCGAGCACACGACGAGGAACTCGTCACCGGCCAGGCGCCCGAGGCGACCGACGTCCCCGACGACGTTGGCGATCCGGCTCGCGATGAGCTGGAGGACGCGGTCGCCGACCGCGTGGCCGAAGCTGTCGTTCACCGTCTTGAACCGGTCGAGGTCCACCATGATGAGCGCCGCCTCCCGCCCGCCGTTCCCGCTGGCGGCCAGGGTCTCGAGGAGCAGGTCCCGGTTCGGGAGGCGCGTCAGCGGGTCGTGCGTGGCCTGGAACCCGAGCTCGTCCTCGGCCCGCTTGCGGACGGTGATCTCCGAGAACGAGCAGACGACGGCGTCGCCATGGCCGCGCTGGGCGGTGTCGAGGGGCTGGGCGCTGACCGAGAACCAGCGGGTGTCGTCACCGGTGAGCCCGATCACGACCCGGCTCTGGGGCTTCTCGGTCTCGAGCGCCACCGCCAGGGGGTGCGACGCGGGGTCGAGCGGGTGCCCGGTCTCGGTCACCATCGGCCAGCGCTCGAGCAGGGCGCCGACCTCGAGCCCGACGTCGAGCCAGCTGCCGAGCATGGCCCGGGCCGACGCGTTGACCGAGACGATGGTGCGGTCCCGGTCCACGACGACGACGCCCTCGTCGAGGGCGGCCACGACCGCGCTGTAGCGGGCCTCGGCGGCCTGCCGCTCGAGCCGCTCGGTCAGGTCGCGGCACACCGCGACGGTGCCGGCGTCCTCGCCGAGCTCGTCGCGCACCGGCGCCACCGACACGAACACGTTGAGGGAGGAGCCGTCGGCCCGGCGGTGCTCGACGTCGCCGGCCCGGGTCGTGCCGGCCCCGTCGACCGCGCCCGGCCCGAGCACCTCGCGCACCGGACGGCCGATGGCGTCGATGGCGGGGCGGGCGTAGAGGCGCTCGGCGGCCGGGTTCCAGCCCCGGACGGTGCCGTCGGCGTCGGTGGCGACGACCGCGTCCGAGACGTGGGTGATGAGGCTGGCCCGGTACCGGAGGGCGGCGTCGGCGCGCCGGCGCTCGGTGATGTCGCGCAGGATGACCTGGAAGGCCGGCCGGCCCTCCCACTCGGTGCGGACGCTGATCGACTCGACGATCGTCCGCACCCCGTCGGGGTTCAGGAGGACCGCCTCCGACGGCTCGGACACCATGCCGGGCTCGGTGAGCGCGTCGATCCGCTCCAGCGTCTCCTCGAGCGACGACGGGTGGACGAAGTCGAGGATGGGTCGGTCGATGAGCTCCTCGAGCCGGCGGTCGCCGGCCGCCCGCAGGCCGGCCGGGTTCATGAACCGGACCAGACCGTCCTGGTGGACGACGATCGGGTCCGGGATCAGGTCGACGAGGTTCCGGTAGCGGTCGATGATCCCGCGCAGGGCCCGCTCGGTCCGGTGCTGCTCGGAGACGTCGGTGATGATCCCGACGAAGCCGGCCACCTCGTCGCTTGGGCCCCGCAGGAGCCGGGCCTGGACCCGCAGGTCGACCGGGTCGCCGGTGAGGTCCTCGAGGGTGCGGTCGAGGTCGTAGTGCTCCCACGGCGCGCCGCGCCGGACCGCGACCAGGATCGGGTCGAGGAGCGTCGCGGTGGCCGATTCGGACAGGTTGAGCGCGGCCTGTGGATCGTCGAACCAGTAGAGGACGTCGCCGGTGACGTCGTACTCGAAGGTCGCGACTCTCCACAGGCGCGAGAAGGACTCGATGCGGTCGAGCCCGTCGACCGAGGCCGCGTCGCCAGCCGTCAGCTCCGTATGTCCGTCGATGGACATAGGACTCGACCAGTCCCTCCCGCCGGTTGACCCCGGCTTGCCCTGCCTCAGCCACAGGGGCCACAAGGGCCCCAGAGGCCGGTCAGGCTAGCACGGAGAGTGAGAGGGCTCGCGCGCTCAGCAGCCGGGCTCGTCCAGGAGGACGGCGGTGTTGTAGCCCCCCATCCCGATCGAGGACTTGAAGGTGACGCCGGGCCGACGGGGGGTGGGCCCGTCGAGCAGCCGGGGGTGGCCGGGGGCCACCGTCGGCGGGGCGGGGATCGTCCCGGTCTCGTAGGACAGGCAGGAGATGGCGACCTCGACCGCCGCCGCCGCGGCTTGGCAGTGCCCGACCAGCGGCTTGAAGGAGAAGATGCCGGCCGCCTCGGGGAACAGCTCGTCGAAGAGGGACGATTCGGCCCCGTCGCATTGCTTGGTGCCCGGACCGTGGGCGTTGAAGTAGACGACCTCGTCGGGCGGCACGTCGGCGTTGTCGAGCGCGGCCCGGTAGCAGGCCGCGATGTGGTCGGGCTTGCCGGCCAGCGAGATGGCGTGGTGGGCGTCGTGGCTCATGGCGCCGCCGCGGACGGTGACGTAGGCGCCGTCGGGTCGGCCCGACACGACCAGCCCGACCGAGGCCTCGCCGCCGACGAAGCCCCGGCTGCCGTCCTGGAACGGCCGGCAGGCGTCGAGCGGCGGCTTATCCACAACCACGACGCCGAGGTCGACGAACGGCCGCGCGTTCTCGGGCGAGACGGACACGTCGGTGGCGATCACGAGGACGTCGTCCACGATGCCGGCGTCGAGCCACATCTTGGCGGTGAGCAGCGCCGCGTTCCCGGACGCGCACATGGCGACCACGTTCATGCACGGGCCGTGAAAGCCGTGCTCGATCATGAGGTTCGTGATCGGCGTGGAGGGCATGAGGCGGATGTACTCGCGGCGGGACACCCGGCCCCCACGCTCGCCGTAGAAGGACCGCCAGAGCTCGACCTCGGAGAGCACGACGGCGTGGATGAGCCCGACCGTCGGCCCCGGACGCCAGCCCCGGTCGCGTGCGTCGTCGATCGCCTCCCGGGCCGCGGCGTGCAGCGCTCGGCTGAACTTGCTCTCGGTGGGACGGGTCTCGACGGCTTCGTCGTCGGGGATGACCCCCATCCAGATCTCGTCGCGGTCGAACAGCGAGCCGAAGCCGGGCTGGAGGCGCACCGCGGACTCGCCGGTGATGAGGCCGTCCCACAGGTGCTTCTTGCCCCATCCGTAGCCCGTGATGGCGCCGACGCCGCAGATGACGGGGTTCGACGGGAGGACGTCCCGACGTGCCATGCCCTACTCCCTGCTCCGACTCCAACCCTTACCAGACCGACCGGGCGCGACGCCAGCACTCTTTGCCGTCGCGCCCGCGCGCCGCGCGCGACCGCTCACTCGAAGCGCGCGCTCGGTCACTTGGAGTGGTAGACCCGGGCTCGGTCGGGGTGTGACCGCGACCGCGGGGGCCGTCGGTCAGCGCTCGGGCTCGACCTCGTAGAGGAACTGGTAGGCGAAGAGGGTCGGACGCAGCGCGGTGGCGAGCCGGTCGACCCGATGGAGCAGGTTGGCGGCCGACGAGCCGGTCGGCGCCGGCGCCGGGCCCGGGCCGCCCTGACGGTGGGCGACCTCGAGCGGGAGGGTCAGCGCCTCGCGGCGGCGCACCGCGTACCCGCAGCGGGCCAGGAGCCGCTCGAAGCTGCGGCGGGTGAAGAAGCGCAGGTGGCCCCGGTCGAGGATGCCGCGGCGGTCGTAGTCGAAGCGCCCGAGCGCGACGCGGAGGCGCACGTACCAGTGCCCGAAGTTCGGCACCGAGATGACGACCGCGCCGCCGGGGGCGAGTCGGGGCTGGAGGTCGACGAGCAGCCGCTCGGGCTCGCGGACGTGCTCGAGCACGTCGGCGGCGACAACGACGTCGAAGTCGCCGCCGACCGCGTCGGGGACCCCGTCGTCGAGGTCGCCGGCCACGAACCGGTCCACCCGTTCGGTCACGCCGGGGTGCTCCTCGATGTCGACGCCCGTCACCCGGTGGCCCAGCACGCGCAGCTCGGCGGCGAGGGCGCCGTCGGAGCACCCGAGGTCGAGCACGGCGCTCGGAGCGCGGGCCGCCAGCCAGGACCGCACCCGGCCGTGGGACGAGTCGGGGTCGAGCTTCTCCTCGTACCGACGGCTGGCGAACGCCGTCTCGCCGGAGCCGAACCCGATCTTGTGGGCCCGGTACCGGAGCACGTGCCGGGTGACGTCCCACGCGTACTGCAGGCCGTTGACGTGGGAGATCTCGTCGCCGTAGTAGGTGGGGATCGGGACCTCGACGATGCGCTTCCCGGCCTCGAGGAGCTGGACGATGACCTGGGTGTCGAAGTCGAAGCCGTCGGAGTTCGCCTCGAACGGGATGGTACGGAGCGCGTCGACGCTGTAGGCGCGGTAGCCGCTGTGCCACTCGCTGAGGTCGGCGCCGACGGCCGCGTTCTCGATCCGGGTCAGGATGCGGTTCCCGATGTACTTGTAGAGGGGCATGCCGCCGAGACGAGCGGCCCCGGGCTCCATCATCCGGGAGCCGAAGACGGCGTCGCACTTGTCGAGCTCGAGCGGCTCGACGATCTCGGGCAGCACCTCGGGGGCGTACTGGCCGTCGCCGTGCAGCAGCACGACGACGTCGAGGCCGGCCTCGATGGCCCAGCGGTACCCCTCCTTCTGGTTGCCGCCGTACCCGAGGTTCCGCGGCCGGCGAACGACCTGGAGCGGCAGCTCGTGGGACTGCTGGTAGCCAAGCCCGACCAGGTAGGTCGAATCCTCGCTGTGGTCGTCACCGACCAGGATCTCGCTGATCCGGGGGACGAAGTCGCGCGGGATGCGGTCCAGCACCCGCTCGAGCGTCGCGGCCGCGTTGTAGGCGACGATCAGGATGCCGATGCGCTTCATGGTCGGCCGGTTCGTCGGCGGTCCTCGACGAGGCGACACTACCGGAGCACGCGTGACGCGCTCGGCGAGCGACGCGCCCGATGTCTCTACTGCGGCGTCGCGGCGGACACGGTCACCCGCCGGAGCTGCTCGACGCGGCACCGGCGCCGACGCGTTCACGCTGACCGTCACCGTCGGTCGGCGCCGGGAGCAGGCCGTCGTGCGCGACCTCGACGCTGAGGCGGGGCACGATGCGGTCGAGCCGGGCCGGGAACCACCAGTTCGCCTTCCCGAGCAGCTCCATGGTCGCCGGAACGAGCACCGAGCGGACCACGGTGGCGTCGACGAACACGGCCACCGCCAACCCGAGTCCGAACACCTTCAGGATGCGCAGGTCGCCAAGCACGAAGGACCCGAACACGCAGACCATGATCGCCGCCGCGGCGGTGATCACCCGGCCCGTCGACGCGAGGCCGTCCGCCACCGCGGTGGCGTTGTCCCCGGTGCGGCGCCACTCGTCTCGAATCCGAGACAGCAGGAACACCTCGTAGTCCATCGAGAGGCCGAACAGGATCGTGAAGAGCATGAGCGGGATCCACGGGTCGATCGGCCCCGTGCTGCCGATGTTGAAGAAGGAACCCAGCCAGCCCCACTGGAAGACGGCCACGATGACGCCGTACGCGGCGCCGATCGACAGCAGGTTCATGATCGCGGCCTTGATCGGCACCGCCAGCGACCGGAACACCGCCATGAGCAGCAGGAACGACAGGAGCACGACGCCGCCGACCACCCACGGGAGCCGCTGCGAGAACTGGTGCGAGGTGTCGATGCCGCCCGCGGTCACGCCGCCGACGTAGGTGCGAACGCCGCCGTTCCCGGCCAGCGACGGGACGACCTGGTCGCGGATGGTGTTGACGAGGTCTTGGGTCTTCTGGTCCTGGGGCGAGCTGGCCGGGAGCACGATCGTGACCGCGGCGTTGCCCCGGGCGTTGAAGCTCGGCGGCACGACGAACGCGACCCCAGGCGTGCTGCGCAGGCGGGTCGCCAAGGCCTGGACGGTCGGGCGCCCGGCGGGGCTCGGGACGTCCGAGGCGAGCACGAGCGGGCCGTTCACGCCGGGACCGAACCCGGCCGCCAGCTGGTCGTACGCGCGGCGGGTGGTGAGCGAGCTCGCGTCGTTGCCCTGATCGGTGAAGGCCAGGTGCATCGAGAACAGCGGGATCGCCAGCACGACGAGGATCACCACCGCGATGGCGCCGGTCGTGACCGGTCGGCGCTGGATGACGCGGCTCCACCGGTACCAGAGGGTCGGTCGCTCCTCCTCGGCGCCCCGGTGCAGCAGGTGCGGGAGATGGAACCGGTCGATGGTCGGGCCGACGTACCCGAGCACGGCCGGGAGCAGCGTGAGGGCCGCCGTCATCACGATGACCACCGCCGTGATGGCCGAGAAGGCGAGCCCGTAGATGAACGACGCGCCGAGGAGCATCATCCCGAGCAGGGAGATGACGACCGTGCAGCCCGCGAACAGGACCGCTCGCCCCGAGGTCGCCAAGGCGCGGACCGTCGCGACCCGGGGCTCGTCGCCGACATGGAGCCGCCCGCGGTAGGCGGTCACGATGAACAGGGCGTAGTCGATGCCGACGCCGATCCCCACCATGGCCGCCAGCTGGGTCCCGAACGTCGGGACGGTCAGCCCCCGGCTGAACAGGTCGATGACCCCGACCGACACGCCGAGCCCAAGCAGCGCGGTCATGATCGGCAGCCCCGCCGCGATCATGGAGCCGAACGCGACCAGCAGGATGATGATCGCGGCGAAGATCCCGATGGCCTCGCTGGAGCCGGCGGGCGGCGTCTCGGCCTTGCTGATCGGCTGGCCGCCGAGCTCGACGTCGAAGCCGGGTCGGGCTTGAGCCCTCGCGGTGTCGACGACCTTCTGGACCGCGGCCTTCGGGAGGTTGTCGGTCGTCGTGTCGAACTGGATCTCGCCGTAGGCGGTGCGGCCATCCCGCGAGATCTGCCCGAACACGCCGGGGTCGAACGGCCCCCGCACGGCGCGCACTCGCGGCAGGGTGCCGAGCCGGCCCAGCAGGCCGTCGATCTCAGCTCGGGTGGACGGCGCAGTGACCGGACCCGCGCTGTGGAACACGACGTCGGCGGGATCACCAGCCCGGGCCGGGAACCGCGCTTGCAGCAAGGACTGGGCGGTGTGCGAGTCGCCGTTCCCGCCCCCAAACTTGTTGTTGAAGACCCCCGTCACGACGAAGGCGCCGACGGCGAGCACGCCGACGAACGCGACGAGCCACACCGTGAGCACTCGACGGCGCCGGTCGTAGCACCACGCCGCGAGGCGGCCGAGCCGGGTGTCCTCGGGGCGGGCGGCCTCCGGCTGGTGGCGAACCCGGTGGTCCCTACCCCGCGGCTCCGTCATCGGTCTCCTCCTCCCAAATCCGTCCGCCGCTCGAGCGGACGACGGATCAACGGTCGGCCTGGTTCCTCTCTCCTTCGACGGATGAGCGCCCCGGCGTGTGACCGGGACGA
>Ga0073928_10000463_pt1 | contig 96304 bp, 98 predicted proteins | sample PaiPotPPA55metaG_FD_76969 | JGI IMG/M metagenome (GOLD analysis project Ga0073928, IMG submission 76969) | Iron sulfur acid spring bacterial and archeal communities from Banff, Canada, to study Microbial Dark Matter (Phase II) - Paint Pots PPA... ...
CATGCGAAAGTTGGTCGTCATGCTGAACGCGATGCTCAAAGTGGGCAGCCGCTGCTCTGAGGAGCGAACGCGCTCGGTAAAGTTGATCGCGGCGCCAGCCCCGACATGACACGGTTGCTTACAACGGAACACCTATTCCGTCGGGGCCGTTCGTGAACGGCCCTCTTCATCTTCTGTAGGGGCCGTTCGTGAACGGCCCTTCTTCGCGCCCGCGGGCGGTGGAGCCTGGGGGCGCCTGAGATGCTTTGGAGACGCCTGCTCGAGGCCTTGCCGGTGGAGGCTTTCTCCGAACGGCCTACGAGCGTTGAAACCTTCGCCCTGAGAATTCGGCCTCGCGATCCTGACGATCCTGACCGGACCGCTGTGAGGCTTCGCCGGACCGTCTGCGAGGTCCGAAACCTTGAGCCCGAGCCCTCGGGAGCCTCCCTGGCTTCCCAGCGGCTTACAGGTGGGTGCGGAAAAGGGCCGCGCCACCCGCAGCCCGTTCCCTGAAGTCGAAAATCAGCCCTTGAAGTTGTCCTGCTGCAGGCGCCAGCGATCGATCGACTCGATATTGAAGCGCCAATCGCTGCCCACCTTGAAAGCCGGCAGCCCGCCGCGCTTGAGCTGACGATAGACGGTCGAAGGATGCACCTTAAGATAGTCCGACAGTTCTTTGACTGTCATGACCCTGCTGCTTTCCAGTTTCATCGCCATGATAATCTCTCCCCTAGTTCGCTATTACTTCTCGCCCTGCCCGGCTGCTATGCCCCGGACACTACGGCATAAAGCAAGGCGTGTGCCGTAAGCGGAAGAAAGGGGAATCGAGCCTAACAAGATGAAAATGGGGGCGAACTTAACGAATAAAGCGTCAACAAATTGCCGACTGTTAGGAAAATGTCGGTCAACCTTTCGCCGCACCGATGCAAATTTGACCATAAGCTGTTTCACTCATGCAATACCGCCGCCCTCGCCGACCTACCCTCGACGGTCCGTCAATGGCTTGGTTCGCCAAACGAACCTCGTTCTAAATTTCCCGAGAAACGCGTCGCCGCGCTCCTGAGTCCCTAAACCTTGCCGACCAATTCGCGCTCACACTCGCCAACGAAACGGATCACGCCAGCCGCGTCGTTCTGGCGATGCAGCAGGATCAGACGATGCACGCCGGCCTCGCCGAAGCGGCGCGCCTCCTCGCGATCGATCCGCCGGCTTGGTGTGACGCTTATCTCCAATTCCTCGAAACGCCGTCCCGCTTCCTTACATGCGGCTTTGAGCCCCTCAATGTGCCGCCTGGTAGTCTCGAGGTCGAGCGCGAAACCGTACCATCCCTTGGCCAGTCGCGCGGCGCGCGAGAACGCCTCTTTGGTATGGCCGCCGAAGACGATTTCCGGATGAGGTTTCTGCACCGGCCGCGGCATCGCATTGACACCGCCGAAGGAAACGAAGCGGCCGCGGAATTCCGGCTTGTCCATCGTCCATAAGGCGATCATCGCGCGTAGAAATTCTTCGCTGCGCGCCCCCTTGTGATCGAAGGGCGCGCCGATCGCCTCGAACTCGGGCTTGAGATAGCCGACGCCGATGCCGAAAATCAGGCGCCCGCCGGCGAGCACGTCGGTCGAGGCGAGTTCCTTGGCCAGCACGACCGGATTGCGCTGGGGCAGGATTATGATCCCGGTGCCGAGGCGGATAGTTTTGGTCTGCGCCGCGACGAAGGTCAGCCCGATCAGCGAGTCGATAAACGGAGTCTCGGGCGCGGCTGGCGAGGGCGGCACCTGCGGGTCGGGCAGCACGATATGTTCGCCGGTCCAGAGGCTCTCGAAACCGGCGGCTTCGGCGGCACGCGCGACTTCGCTCGCCGCCTGCGGATCGGCGCAGGGGCCATAGTTGATTCCGAACAGCGCTATCTTCATGTTAGGCAGAACTAACACGAAGCGAGGCGCACGGGAACCCGGCGAAGCAGGCCGCGATGCGATACGCGCGCCTGAGGCCGGATCGGCGGCGCATCAGGGAACCTGACAACATGAGATGTCCCAAATGCGGATCAGACTCGGCCCCCGACGCGCAATTTTGCCCGCGATGCGGCACGCGGCTTTACGAGTCGAAGCCGGCGGACAAGCGCGAGTACGCTCTGATGCGAGTGCATCCGGCCTGGTGGCATTTCATCGGCTCGATTCTTTTTTCCTGCGTCCTTATCGCGGCGGGATTTGCTTTGCGCTTTATTTACGTCAAGGGATGGAGCGTCAGTTTGCTACTGGTCGCGATCGGAGTGGCGGAGTTGATTTCGATCGCTCTTAGGCGCCACTTCATCTCGTGGAGCCTCACCTCGGAGCGGGTGATCGAGAACAAAGGCATCCTCGCCAGGCATCGGCGCGAGATGGAATTGGCCGACGTTCGCTCGGTGGATGTCGAGCAACGGTTCATGCAGCGCGCGATGGGTCTTGGGGACGTCATCATCGCATCGGCGGCGAGCGCCGATTACGCGATCAGGCTTTACGACATCCCCGACCCCGAGGGAGTGGCGGAAACGTTGCGCCGCGCGCGCCTCAAGCGCCTCGCTTAGCGAATCCGGCCGACACGGCCGTTCACGAACGGCCCCTTACGAACAAGAGACAGACGAAATTGGGCGCGCGCTGACAATCCTGTGGCGAGGGTGGAAAAATCGTTGATGTCGAGTCGCTCAAAGTTTGACCTCTATCGAGCGTGCGCCGATAATCGGCGCATCGACGCGCAAATCAACCTGCGAGATGCGCGCGCGGTGAGGGGCGGCGCGATGACGAAGCATCCGGATCTCCGCTACGAGCGCAAGCTCTGGCGCAGCGGCGTGGAAGTGGTGGCGGGCGTCGACGAGGCCGGGGTCGGTCCGATGGCCGGGCCGGTGGTGGCTGCCGCGGTCATCTTCGCTCCCGAGACCTTCATCAAAGGCGTTCACGATTCCAAGCAGCTCCCGCCGGAAAAGCGTGAGGAGCTGTATGATCGCATAACCGCGCGCGCGCTCGCCTGGGGCGTCGGCGTGGCCGAGCCGCTCGAGATCGATCGGCTCAATATCTATTGGGCGACGCGCGAGGCGAGCCTGCGCGCGCTGGCCGGCCTGGGACGCGCTCCCGGCCATGTGCTGGTCGACGGACGCGGGATCGCTCGCCTGGAGCATCCGCAAACCCCGATTGTCGGCGGCGACCGCAAGAGCTTTTGTATCGCGGCCGCCTCGATCCTCGCCAAGGTGACGCGCGACCGGATGATGTGCGAGTACGATGCGCGTTTTCCCGGCTACGGCTTCGCGCAGCACAAGGGTTACTGCACGCCCGAGCACTTCGCCGCGCTGCGCGCTCTCGGCCCCTCGCCGATCCATCGCCGCTCGTTCGCGCCCGTCTTCGACGCCGCACAGCTTGTGCTGGCAATCTGCGACTTATCATCCTGAGCGCCTTGGGTTAAAGTCTGGAATTGAACGATCCCGGCGACGGGCGTCGTCTTCGACCGCGCACGCGCCGTGGCCGCTTGCCATTGCGCAGCTTCATCCGGAGGACCTGACGAACTTGGCAAATGCACGATACGACCTGGCGATAATCGGTTCCGGCCCGGGCGGTTACGTGGCGGCGATCCGCGCGAGCCAGCTCAAGATGCGGGTCGCAGTGGTCGAGCGGGAAGAAGTGGGTGGCGTGTGCCTCAACTGGGGATGCATCCCGTCCAAGGCGCTGCTCAACTCGGCCGAGACGATGGAGTCGATTCGCGGCGCCGCCAAGGAGCATGGAATCGAGGTCGGCGAAGTGAAAGTCGATTTCGTTCGCGTGATCAAGCGCAGCCGCGAGGCGGCAGACAAACTCTCCAAGGGTGTGCGCTTCCTGTTGCGCAAGAACAAAGTCGACCTGTTCGAGGCCAGCGCGAGTATCGCGGGGCCCAATAGCTTGGCGCTCGGCCAGGCGGCGGGCAAACCGCCTCCGCCGGCGCCGGCGATCGAGGCCGAACGCATCCTAGTCGCCACCGGCTCGGGCGAGCGGCTGTTCGGCGGGATGAAGGTTGGCGACGGCGTGATGACCAGCCGCGAGGCGCTCCTGCACGACCATCTGCCCGAAAGCGTCGTCGTGATCGGCGCGGGCGCAGTGGGACTGGAGTTCGCGTATTTCTACCAGGCCTTCGGCGCCAAGGTGACGGTTGTCGAACTGGAGAAGCAGATGTTGCCCGGATTCGACGCCGAGATCGCCGAGGAGTTGCGCCGCTCCTTCGTCAAGCGCGGGGTCACGGTGATGCTAGGGCACGGATACAAATCGATGGAGCGCAAGGGCGGGCGATGGACCGTCACGCTGGACGCCGCCGGCGCCGCGAAAACCGTCGAGGCGGAGGCCGTGCTGGTTGCGGTCGGGCGTAATCCGTTAAGCCCGAACCTGGGGCTGGAAAAAGTCGGCGTCGAACTCGATCGCGGCTTTATCAAGGTTGACGACTCCTTCCGTACCGCGTGCCCGAGCATCTACGCGATCGGCGACGTGATCCGTCCACCGCTGCTCGCGCACAAAGCCTCGGCCGAGGGTATCGCCGCGGTCGAGATCATGGCTGGCGTGCGCGAGCCCGGCTTCGACCTGTTGTCGATCGCGGGATGCATCTATTGCGAGCCCGAGGTCGCCACGGTCGGGCTGACCGAGGCGCAAGCGCGCGAGCGCGGAATCGAGGTCAAGGTCGGCAAGTTCCCGTTTCGCGCGATCGGCAAGTCGGTCGCGGTCAATCAGACCGAGGGCTTCGTCAAGATCGTCGCGAGCAAAGAATACAGCGAGGTACTGGGCGCGCAGATCATCGGCCATCATGCGACGGATCTGATTTCCGAGATCGTGCTCGGGCGGACGCTGGAGACGACGACTGCCGAGATCGGCAAGACGCCGCATCCGCATCCCACGCTGACCGAGGCGATCATGGAGGCGGCATTGGCTGCCGAGGGCGAAGCAATCCACATTTAGTGGCGCAAATCCGATGGAAACTTGCGGCACACTCGAGATTGCGCGGCTGGGGACGGTCGATTATGAATCCGCGCTCGCGCTGCAGGACGCGCTCGTAGCGGCGCGCCGCGACGATCTGATCGGCGATACGCTGCTGATGCTCGAGCATCCGCACGTCTTCACCCTGGGCCGCGGCGCCGACGCTCGCTACCTGCTCGAGGCGCGGCCCGGAGTCCCGGTGTTTCGCGTCTCGCGCGGCGGACAGGTCACCTACCACGGCCCGGGACAACTCGTCGGTTATCCGATCCTGAAACTCGAAGGGCGCGGCCGCGATATTCACCTGTATCTGCGGCGGCTCGAACAGACGATGATCGACGCGCTGACGAAACTGGGGATCGCCGCGGCACGGCGCGCGGGCCTCACCGGCGTATGGGTGGGCGAGCGCAAAATCGGCTCGATCGGCGTCGGGCTCAGGCGCTGGATTACGCTGCACGGCTTCGCGCTCAACGTATGCACCGATCTCGAGTATTTCGGCGCGATAGTGCCGTGCGGAATCGCGGGGGTCGAGATGACCTCGGTCAAACTCGAAGTTGACCAGAAAATCGAGTTGGAAATAGGCCACCGCGAAATCGCCGCACAACCAGACCTCGGCGCGGCAGCCGCGGCAGCGCTCGAGCAATCTTTCGCCCCGGTTTTCGGCTACGAGCGCGTCTTGAGCGTCGACGCTGCGGCGCTCTGGGCGCGCGTTGACCCGATCGCCGCCGCCTGCGAAACTCAAGTTCGTTTATGACCGAACGCAGGCATCCCGACTGGATCAAGGTGCGCGCGCCGACCTCGCCCGAGTACTTCCGCACCAAGGCGCTGCTGGCCGAGTTGCGGCTGCATACGGTCTGCCAGGAAGCGTGCTGCCCAAATATCGGCGAGTGCTTCTCGCATCGCACAGCCACCTTCATGCTGATGGGCGACGTGTGCACGCGTAATTGTCCCTACTGCGCGGTCGCGCATGGCAAGGTGCGTCCGCTCGATCCCGACGAGCCGCGACGTATTGCCGAAGCCGTCGCACGCCTGGGCCTGGACCACGTGGTCGTCACATCTGTCGATCGCGACGATCTGCCCGATGGCGGGGCGTCTCATTTCGCCGCGACCGCCGGCGCGATCCAGCAGCTGCGACCCGCCACCCGGGTCGAAGTGCTGGTGCCTGACTTCAAGGGATCGTATCCGGCGGTTGAAACCGTGGTTGGAGCGCCGGTCGCAATCTTCAATCACAATATCGAGACCGTCCCGAGCCTCTATCGAAAGGCCCGGCCCGGCGGAAATTATCAGCGCTCGCTTGACGTGCTGGCTCACGCCAAAAGTTTCGGCAACACTTTCGACCAGACTCTCGTCAAGACTTTCGGCAAGGCTTGCGGCCCCGCGCTCCTGACCAAGGCCGGAATGATGCTCGGCCTGGGCGAAGAACAGTCTGAGGTCGAAAGCGTCCTGCGCGACCTGCGCGCGGTGGGATGCGATATCCTGACGTTGGGTCAGTACCTGCGCCCCTCGCGAGACCATCTGCCGGTCGAGCGCTACGTGACCCCAGCCGAGTTCGCCGAGCTTAAGGGCGCAGCGATGGCGATGGGCTTTCGGCACGTCGAATCGGGCCCCCTTGTCCGCAGTTCCTACCATGCTTGGGAGCACGTAAATTAGGCTGCTTTCGAGCCCTGCCCGCCTCCAAATCGAGGATTCTCACGGGCTTTCGCGATGCTCCCGGGCCGCGTCACGGCGTTGCGGCCCCGCAACGCTGGGGTCCACGCGATGCTTTCGGCTCCGCATCTCAAGAGCTAATTGGAGCCTTAGCTATCTTTTATCGTCATATCCTTTTTTGTTTCCTATGACTATTAGACGCTCACAATACTCACATGAAATGTTATAACTACTTTATTATTCTTTATTAGCTGCAAAGCTAGAGACGACTTGAGACTACTCGCCCAGACGGAACGTCTTTTGCGTAAACAACTTAGTGCACCTTGGGGTAATGCCGGAGCCGGAGGACCATGAATCTAAAACTCGAAGAGTTGAGAAAGCGTCTGCTCGATTCAACGCCGTCGGCCGCGCCTCCGCCGGCTGAGACGATCTACAAGCGCAGCGCTGACCCGATTAGCCCGCCGGAATCCCCGGTGATAACCAACATCACCGATGCCGCTGAGCGGAAGAGCGCGCCCTTGCGGGATACACAGCCGTCCACGGCCCAGCCGGACTCACTGGCCAGCACCGTGCTCCAATACGTCGGCGAAAACGCCGATCCGGGAAAATCCCGCTATCAACTGGCACAGGCGGTGACCAAGGTCTTTGAGTCGACCAGGCAATACCAGGAACGGCTGGCCGATCTCGCCAAGTCGTTCGACACAATCGAGCAAACGGCGCTGGCGGCGACGCGCGCGTTCGAGCCAATCCGTGCGTTCCGCGAGCAGATGATGAAGCTTTCGAGCACGTTCGAGCCGATGCGTTCGTTCCAGGAACAACTCGGCACGCTGGCCGATTCGTTCGAGCCGATGAGGGCGCTGCACGACCAGATTGCGATGCTGGCCGAGGCCTTTCAGATCAATCTCGCGGAGTTCGCGCGCTCGATGGAGCCCGCGAAGGCTTTCCAAGTGCAGATCGCCAAGCTGGCCAAAACCTTCGAGGCGGTGAGTGAATTGCAAAGCCAGTTTCTCGAACTGTCAGAGACCTTTCGCGTCGCGTCGCGGAGCGGCGACGACCTCAGCAGCACGACCGCCCATAACTAGCATATGACGTGGCGCCGCCCACTGACTTGGGCGTCGCCGCGATGGTCTGAAAAGGGGGGCTACCCAGGGGCCGGATGGGCCGCGAGGCCCGACCGGCCGCTGGGAAATCCAAAGGTGGGGCACCGGCGAGGGCCGCGCCGGCCGCTCGAAAGAGCGGTCCGGCGCGGCCCTCGCGCGTCGGGTGCGTCCACGCCTGCAGTGGCGTTCGCGTCGCGCCAGCGCGCGATGCGAACGCCGCTGATGCCCGCCGCGCACGCGGCGGGCATCAGCGCACGCCGCGTGCTCGCGATGGCGCCGCGCGTGCCGTGCGGTGCACGTGCCTCGCCAAAAACGGCACGGGCCGACCGCTCTCCGAGCGGCCGGCCCGTGCCGTTATAGCAAGCGTTTATTGTGGCGCAAGCGGGCGCGGGCCGAAGCCCGCGCCCGCTCGCCCCGAAGCGTCACTGTGCCAGGCGCTTGAGTTCAGCGGCCCGCGTCTGCATGTACGCATCCTGCACCGCGCCGTACAGGTCGACCGCATAGCGATCGGCCTCTTCGAACTGGTTGGGATGCAGCGAGCGGTAGTTCACCGCGTTGATCGCCGCCGAGCCGACGTCCGCCGGTACGGTCACGTACCACGGCAGCAGCCAGCTCATCGGGTTCATCAGGCCATCGACCACCAGGCCGACCGTATCGCGGGCCGTCGAGGGGCCGAGGAACGGCAGCATGATATAGGGTCCCGAGTAGATCCCGTAGTGGCCGAGCGTCAGGCCAAAGTCGTCGTTGTGCTGCTTCATCCCGAACCAGCTGTCGGCAACGTCAAAGAGCCCTGCCACACCGAGCGTGCTGTTAATTCCGAAGCGCGCGAGCTCGTCGCCCGCGTTGATGACGTGTAACTGGAACAGATTGTTGGCGAAGCGCGGGATGACGCCGATGTTTCTGAAAAAGTTATTCACGCTTTGGCGCGCGGGCTCCGGCATCACGAACGAGTAGCCCTTGGCGACCGGCGTGACCACGTACTGGTCGACGTCGATGTTGAAAGTGAACATCGCCGAGTTGAACGGCTCCAGCGGATCGGGATAGGGGCCTCCCGACTCGCCCGGCAACGCGCGCTCACCCGGCGACTTGGGCGGAGCCGCCTGATCCGCGCCCAGCGCGGACTGGGCGAACGCGGTCGAAACCACCATCAGGGTTGCCAGCAGCGCCGCCATGGACAGACTGGCCAGCTTCTTCGCGCACTGGTTGGTTCGTATTCGTATAATTGGTTCGCTCACGGCGATGTTTAACCTCCGCACCGGCCATCTGGTCCGGCGCTATGCCCCCCGGAATTATTGGGTCGATGACCCCATCGAGGCTTGCAATTGCTGCTGCTTGGCCTTCATATCGGCCATTAGTTTATCGAATCCTTGATCATTAATCACGCGGTTAAACTGATTTCGGTAGTTTGCGACGATGCTGATGGCGTCAACGGTCACATCATAGATTTTCCAGTCGCCCCCGATGTTACGCAACAGGTAGTCGACCTTGATCGGCTGTTTGCCCGGCTGGATTATCTGGCTTCGCACCCGAGCGAAGCCTTCTCCTTCGGAGTTTTCGCCGAGCACGGCCACGTCCTGGCCGGAATAATCCTGAATCTTGCTGAGATAAGCGTACTCAATAAAGGCCGTGAATAGCTGGGTGAACTGAGCGCGCTGGGTGGGGCTGAGCTCGCGCCAATGGTAGCCCAGCGCGATCCGCGACATGTCCGCGAAATCGAAGTGCTGCTCGAGCAGGTCGCGCAACATACGACGGCGTTGGGGAAGCGGTGTTTTCCTATCGCGCAACACCGGCAATGATTTATTGATAACCTGATTTACCGTGTCGAGCGGTGTCGCCGATGCCCACGCCGGCCCCGGCAACGCGCCTTGCACCACCATCAGGGCAAACATCGCACCCGCAAAGACGCTCTTTGCCAACCGGATCGGAGTAGGCCAAGGCCGCACAGGATGGATGGCTCGAAGGTTGCCCACTGAGCAATTATTCCCGAACATAGAGGCTTTTTCCTGTTTTACTTCAGGTCCTTGTCACTATCACCCGGGGATGTGCTCTTTCCCGAGCCGCCGGCGCCGCCTCCCGAGCCGTTCCCGCCGCCAGGACTGGAACTGCCAGTGCCATTGATCAGTTGACCGATAGCGTCCTCGAGAACGAAGGCCGATTGGGTTCGCCGGATCACGCCGCCGTCGGCGAGATCATGATCGCCGCCGCCGAGCGAAACCGAAACATATTTGTCGCCAATTATACCGCTGGTCTTGATTGAGGCTATAGCGTCCGTGTCGATGTGCACCCCATCGTTGATCCGCATTCCCACGCGGGCACGATAATCCTTGAGCGAAATCGAAATTACCTTGCCAACCTGCACACCCGCAATCTCGACCTCGTCGCCGACCTTCAGGCCGGAAATATTATCGAAGTTCGCATAGACGACGTAACCTTTGTTGTTGAATAGTTCGATTTTCCCCAGCCGCAGCGAGAGGATCGCCAATGCCACGATCCCCGCCAGCGCGAAGAGTCCTACGATAAGTTTGGTTGTCCAACTGGCGTACATTCTCTTCTGCTCTCAGAGCCCCTGTTCTCAGAGCGCGGCTGCGTCGCGCTCGTCTCCTGCGGCCCTGCCCGCCAGGAAGCGGTTGAAGACCTCGTCGTTGGCGGCGGTCACTTCGGCGGGCGTCCCGGTAAGCTTCATCCTGCCCTCGTGCATAAAGGCGACGCGGTCGGAGATCTCGAAGACCGCGGGCACGTCATGGCTGACCATCACGACCGTCAGGCCAAAGCGCTGCTGGGTATGGCGTATCAGCGCGTGAATCGATCCGGTGCGGGTCGGGTCCAATCCGGTGGTCGGCTCGTCGAGCATGAGAATTTTGGGATTTCGGATGAGCGCGCGCGCGAGCGCCGCCCGCTTTTGCATCCCGCCGCTCAGTTCCGAGGGATACTTGTTCTCCATCCCTTTGAGCCCTACGTTGGCCAGCATCTCGCGCACCTTCATCGCGATTTCGTCGCGTTCCATGCGCGTGTTTTCGACCAGCGGAAACGCGACGTTGTCGAACACGGTCATCGAGTCGAATAGCGCGCCAGCCTGGAACAGCATCCCGAACTGCTTGCGCACCTCGTCCAGTCCGCTATTGCCAAGACGTGTGACATCGACGCCTTCGATTACGATTCTGCCCGAATCGGCTCGCATCAGGAGGTTCAGATGCTTTAGCAGCACGGTTTTGCCGCATCCGCTGGGGCCCACGATGGTGGTGATATGGCCGCGCAGGCAATTGAGATCAACGCCCTTCAAGACCTGCTGAGCGCCGAAGCGATGGCGCAAATCTCGCACTTCGATCGCAAAGGCATCCGTCGCAACTGGCGCGGCCTTCGCGTTTCCGTTTTGTTCAACAATCGGCATCTTGCGTAATCTTCGCTCTGATAACGTTCGCTCGAAATTTCTTTCGAAACGCGAATTCTATAGGAGAATCGACGTGAGGAAATAGTCCCAGGCCAGGATCAGCACGCTCGAGAGCACCACCGCCTCGGTGGTGGCGCGGCTCACTCCGGTGGCCATCCGCTGCGCGTGATAGCCCTTGTAGCAACAGACCCACATTACCACCAGCCCGAAGACCAGCGCCTTGTACAGGCCGGTCATGATGTCGTGGCCGCTCATGTTCTGCGCGATACCGTTTAAGTAGCTGCCGCCCGGCGCGCCCATCAGGCCCACCCCGATAAGGTAGCCGCCCCAGATTCCGATCACGTCAAAAATGCTGGTCAGCAGCGGAAAGCTGATGACCCCCGCGATCACGCGCGGCGAGACCAGGTATTGAATCGGATTTATCGCCATCACGGCCAGCGCGTCGATCTGCTCGGTCGCCTGCATCGATCCCAGCTCGGCCGCCATCGCCGACCCGGCCCGCGCCGTAACCATCAGCGCCGCCAGCACCGGGCCCAGCTCGCGCACCAGCACCAGCGCAACCACCGTGCCCAGCGCGCCCTCCGAACCGAAGCGGCGCAGCGTGTTGTAACCCTGCAGGCCGAGCACCATCCCGGTGAACGCGCCGATGAGCGCCACCAGCATGATCGACTCCGCCCCGATCGAGCGCATCTGGCGGATCGTGAGCCGCGGCTTGTAGGGCGGCGTGATCGCGCACCACAGCGCGGTTGTAAGGAACAGCACGAAGTTTCCCAGCGCGGTTACATTGTCGATCACCAGCGCGCCAAGGCGCACGATCAGCTCCACGATTGTCGACATCCAGATAGCCGTCTAACCGTGGGCGATCCCGAGGCGGGCAAGCTGGCTGTAGGTATGGGTCATGCTGGGCGTGCGGACGAACTCGCTCAGATCGTCTATCACATCGAGGTCGAGAGCGGGGCCGCGTTGGCGCACGACCCGGCTGGGCAGACCGAGCCGGTAACATTCCTCGAGGTGGCGCCGCAGACTCTGGCCGCCGAAGCGGGTTGGAATCGCGCCGGCCGGCGCGCGGGCGATTATATTGGTGCCGCTCAAGTCGCGCGAGGGCACCAGCACTACGCCGCGCTGCTCTTCGGCCAGTTCGCCGAAAACCGCATCGATATCCTCACCAGTCACCAGCGGAATGTCCGAAAGCACCGTGCATAGCGTCCCGACGCCTTGCGCGGCCAGCGCCTCGGTCGCGAGACGCACCGCCGCATTGAGTCCGCGCGGAAACTCCTCGTCGATAACCAGCGCCCCGGCGCTGCGCGCCGCGTCGAGCAGCGCCGGGTCCGAGCTGATAACCGCCACATGATCCGCCGCGCGCGCGCTCAGCGCCGCGGCCAGCACGTCGCGGAACATCGCCTCGGCCAGCGCCATGCGATCGGCGTCGCCCACGGCGCGGCCCAGGCGCGTCTTGGCGAAAGCGAGATGCTTGGCGGCGATGAGAATTGCGCGCACGGCGTACCTTTATAACTCACACCATGAGTCGAGCCAAACGTAAAGAGCAAATCAACGAAGCGTCTGCCTTGACAGTCTTTGCACTGCTGCTCCAACATTAGGTGCTGCGCTCCGCGATCACTTTGCCGGGCAACCGCCCTGCGCCGCTCGCCTGACGGCCGAGGCGGCAGTCGTGGCGGACGCACCATATCCGTTCAAGTCGAGCGAGGAAGGTGGAGGTAAATGGAGCGGAAGCAACGGAGTTTGTCCGAGTCAATGTATTCAACACTGATACGTCCGAAACCTATGAGCACCCGATTTATATGGGCCCGCACGCTCATGCTGGCGGCAGCGGCCGCATTGGGCGTGGCGCTGGTCAGCGGATGCCATCACGAGACGGTCGACGAGTACCTGGCGGCAGGTGACGCGGCGATGCAGAAGACAGAACTGCCGCAGGCCGAGCAGAACTACCAGGCCGCGGCCAAGGCCGCGCCCAACGATCCGCGGGTTCATATCGCGCTCGGCAACTTGTACGTCTTCGAACAGAAGCCGACGCTGGCGCAGGTGGAATTCATGCGCGTGCTAGAGCTCCAGCCGGACAACGTTGCCGCCCACTCGGCGCTAGGCGGGCTTTACGAGTCCGAGGCGCAGCTAGGCGCCGCGCAAGAACAATACCTCGCCGCAGTCGCGCTCAAGCCGACCGATCCGGCCTATCGCATCCAGCTCGGTTCGGTGCTCGCGAAGGCCAACAAGCCCGGATGGGCTGAGGTCGAACTGCGCACTGCGATCGGCCTTCAACCTAAAAATGCGCAGGCCCACCTGGCCCTCGCCAACCTGCTGAACGCGACCGCCAACGGCAAGGCCGAGGCCGACGCCGAGTATGCCGAGGTGCGCGCGCTCGATCCGCATCTGCTGCCGGCCCCTCCGCCGACCGCGGTCGTGCCCGCAGCGCCGGCTGCGCCTGGCGCGCCGCCCCCCGCCGCCGAAGCTGCCGTGGCGCCGCCTTCCGCGCCCGTCGGCGCGCACAAGCTCAAGCCGCTTAACCGCAAGTTCAAGCTGACCCACGACTCCGCGGTCTACCAGGCGGCCGACGGCTCCACCAGCGTGGTCGGCCAGGTGCATCATGGGCACTTCGTGCATGTCACCGGAATCCAGGGCAGTTGGCTCCAGATAACTCTGCGCAACGGTACCGTCGGCTTCATCCCGGTGACCGCGGCCGAGTAGCCGGGCGGAGGGGCGAAACGCCAGACTCCGCCGCAGGCGGTCTTAAATGAGACCTTTTTTCGTAGTGCGAGAGGCTTGTTCGAAATGGAGAACCTGATCCGCATTGGGGGTACTGAACCATGGCCAATCAGCTAGTCGCACAGGAAGTAACGTTCGCGGGCAAAGCCGGCCAACTCAAAGCCTACGTGGCTCACCAGGGCGGTGGCGCGCCGCGCCCCGCGGTTATCGTGGTGCAGGAATGGTGGGGACTCGACGACCATATCCGCGATGTCGCGCTGCGCCTCGCCAATGAGGGTTATTTCGCGGTCGCGCCCGACCTCTACTCGCGCCTGGGCCACCAGGTGACCAAGGATCCTAACGTCGCGGGCGAGCTGATGTCGAAACTCGCGCCGGCCGACGGCGTCGACGACCTGTTGAGCACGGTCGCGTGGATCAAGAAACAGAAAGAAGCCGATGGCGCCCGTATCGGGGTGATAGGCTTCTGCATGGGCGGGAGCTACGCGATGGCGCTGCCGTGCGTGAGCAAGGACATCAAGGCCGCGGCGCCGTTTTACGGCGAGGTCCCCGGCGACGATCAACTGCGCAATCTCAACTGCCCGGTATTCTACGCCTACGGCGAGAACGACGGATGGATCACGAGGGCCGACGTTGACCGGCTAGCCGCGGCGCTCAAAAAGTTCAACAAACGCGGCGAAGTGAAAATCTACAAGGGCTGCTCGCACGGTTTCTTCAACGACACACGCAAGGACGTCTATGCCGCGGGCGAAGCGCGTGACGCGTGGGGAAAGGCGATCGCGTTGTTCAAGGAAAATCTTGGCGCGTAGCGCAACACCTCCCGGACCGCGCGGGCATCTGGTGCTCGGCAGCCTGCGCGAGGTGCAGCGCGACCCGCTCGGACTTCTGCGCGACGGCTTTCGCGACCACGGCGACGTCGTGCGCTTGCGCTTCGGCACCACGCGCGCCCTTCTGCTCGCCCATCCAGAGCACATCGGCCGCGTGCTGCACGACAACCATCGCAACTACGACAAGCACAACGTCGACTACGCGGTGCTGCGCCGCCTGCTCGGCAACGGCCTGCTGACCAGCGACGGCGAGTTTTGGCGTCGGCAGCGCCGGCTGATGGCGCCGATGTTCCATCGCCAGCGGGTCGCCGGGTTCTGCAACCTGATGGTCAACAGCACGCTGGAGATGCTCGAGCGATGGGACGCGATGGCGCGAAGCGGCGAGAGTTTCGACGTCGCCGCCGAGATGACGCGCCTGACGCTCCCGATCGTGGCCAAGGCTCTGTTCAGCGCCGACGTGAGCGACGACGCCGAGGCGATCGGCGCGGCGCTGACCGAAGTCAATCGCCAGTTGGGCGAATTCAGCCTGCTCGACATGTTCTGGATGATCCCGACGCCGCGCAAGCGGCGCTTTCGCGCCGCCGTACAAACGCTCGACGAGGTGGTGGGTAAAATAATCGACGCCCGCCGCCGCGCGACGCATCGCAACGAGGATTTGCTCTCGATGCTGCTCGACGCGGTCGACGAGGATACCAATAAGGGGATGACGCCGCGCCAGGTGCGCGACGAAGTGCTGACGGTGCTCCTGGCCGGTCACGAAACCACCGCCAACGCGCTCGCCTGGACCTGGTACTTACTCGCGCGAAACCTCGCAGCCGAGAACAAACTCCACGACGAGATCGCGAGCACGCTCGGGGAGCGCGCGCCGGGTGCGCCTGACCTGCCACAACTCCGCTACACGCGGATGGTGATCGAAGAATCGATGCGGCTCTATCCGCCGGCGTGGGCGATTTCGCGCAACGCCATCGGCGAGGACGAGATCGGTGGCTACCCCGTGCGGCCCCGGACCAACATCATCATCTGCAGCTTCGTCACCCATCGCCATCCCTCATTCTGGGAGGAGCCCGAACGCTTCGACCCCGAACGCTTTTCGTCCGAGCGCTCCCAGCGGCGACCGGACTTCGCCTACCTGCCGTTCGGCGGGGGCCCGCGAATATGTATCGGCAATGCGTTTGCGACGACCGAAGCACAACTGGTCGTCGCGACGATAGCCCAGCACTACCGGCTACGCCTCGTGCCCGGACATCCGGTGGAACTCCATCCCCTGATTACGCTGCGTCCGCGCCACGGGATACGGATGACATTGCATCCGGCCGACGACGCCAACGCTGCCGACTCCGCCGAAACTCGCGAGCGCGCCGCGCGTTGATCGCGGGCGCCAGGCCTTAACCGCTCACACCGTCGTCCTCGAGCGCCGGCAAAAACTAGGGCAAGAACTAGCGCGAGAACTAGCGATAGATCATATCGACTGAAAGCACGAGGACGCCTTTGCCAGCGTATCGAACCTCGCACTGATCGAATGACGGTGCCTTGAGCGCCGGCTTTACGTTGTTGGTGAATCCGTAACCCTCGAGCGGATAAGCGAACCTGCGATCGAATTTGCCGTTTCGGTTTTCGTCGTGAAACACGGTCGCCGCGTAGGCGCCGGCCGGCAGCCCCTTGAATTCGCACACGCCCTTACCATCCCGAATGGGCACCGAAATTTTGTGCAACTCCGTACCGGTCCTGGGAAATTGATCGGCGTTGGTGCCCGCCCATAGCCAGCAATTCACGGTGCCTTTCTGATTGCGCACGCCGTTCACGACAATGCGGATTTCGTTCGGCGGAGCCTTCGGCGGTTGCGCGCTTGCGATCCGCGGCGCGAGCGTAAATCCGATCGCCAAGGCGAGCGCCCCGGCCGCAATCAGTGCTTGCCGTAATCGAGCGCCACGCCTTTGCGCTGCGCGTAGATGTAGGCCTCGAGCGCGCGCAGCTTCGGATCGTTGGAGTTGAGCGCCTTGCCCTTGATTGGGTTCTCGATACACCAGTCGATCATATCGCGCAGCAGCGCGACCCGCTGAAGCTGGACTTGATACTTGGGATAAGTCTCGGGATGCGTATTGGCGGCGTCGGGATGGCACATGTCGCAGCTTATTCCAATCGTGCTGCCCAGCGCCTTGTCGTCGTGAAAAACGCGCTTGCCCTCGGCGACGAACTTGTCGGTCTCGGCTTTCCAGACTTTATAGTCGCGTGGCTGAAAGCTCGCGTACGTGTCGCCCTGCTGAACCTCCAGCGAGGGCGCCGCCGCAGGGGCCTGGGTACCCGACATCGTCGCGGTTGAGGCCTTGGGGCTGGGCGGTGTGGCTTGGGCGACTTCCCATCGCTCGCCTGGATGCGCCCGTCGCCACCGGTCCATCAACTCGTCGCTCACGGCCTGCGCGCGCGCGCGCGACATCGTCTGTCCGGGCTTTAAGTCCTTGACCTCGATACTGGTCTTGCCGTCGCAGAGCATCACGACCGTGCCGCTTCGCGCCGCGGGAACGTCGTGAGCCGCCGCCTGCTGCGCATACGAACGCGCGCAGCGAATCGCCAGGGGAGCGCCCGCGATCGCGATTCCAAACATCAGGAGAACTATTCGTCTGGAGATCATTGTCGCCTCGTCGAATAAGGGACCGTCGAGTATCGGTTGGCGATCAATAGCTCGCGAACTGCGGCGCCGGCGGCCGATAGACCTTGCCATGCGATCGCAGGTATTGCGCGTGCACCGTGACCGGGTTGCGGTCCCACAGGTTGTACATCATGTCAGCCAGCCCTTCCTTGCTGACGTTGATCTGGCCGTCACCGAGGCCGTCGAGCTGATCGTAAGGATCGGGCCGATTCATCTGCACGGTGAGGGGCGGCAAGCCCTGAGGCGCGTATGGCCACGGCCAGGCCGTCGAGAGCATCCCGTAAAAACTGATGTTGCCGATCTGGTTGAAGAGCATCTGATGCGTATGGCCATGGATTACGGTGACGTGGTGGTAGGGCCTCAGCAGCGCCTGCACCTGTTCGGCGTCTTCGGTCCAGAAATTCCAGTTGCGGTAGTACTTGTAGAGCGGCGAGTGCGAGAACACGAGCAGCGGTGTGGTGGCCGGCACCTTGGCGAGATCTTTTTTGAGCCACGCGCGCTGTGGCTCGCCGACCTCGAAGCGCGACTGAATCCCATTGTCCAATCCCGCGACGATTTGCATCCGCTCCGCCGGCGTCAGCTTGCGCGCGGTCCAGAAATCCTTCTCGTACACGCTCATCAGGACGATCACGTGGACGCCCTTCCAGTCGAACGAATAAGTGGGCGGACCGAACAGCTCCTGCCACTTGTCGCCCAGGTCGTAGAACCAGTCGTGCTCGCCGACCATTATCTTGACTGGCGCCTTAAGCATCGAGAGGATTTCCTTGCCCTGCTGCAATTCATCGGGCCGGCCCAACTGCGCCAGGTCGCCGCCGAACAACACGAAGTCGGGCTGCGGATCGAGCGCGTTGACGTCCTCAACCGCCTTGACCGCCCCTTTGACGAAGCGCTGATTGAGCGTCCGCGTGTACATGTGCGTGTCGGAGATATACGCGAAGGTGAATGGCGGCGTTCCCGGCGCACCCGTCGCGCTCGCGTTCTTGTCCAGCGCGGCCTCGGCCACGTTGACGAGCTGAAAGGTATGCGGCGGCATCAGGCCCTTGGCCATCACTGCGCCGGCGCTCGCGGCAAGGACCTTCATGAAGGTGCGGCGGTCGAGCCGGCGCATCCCGCGCAGCACCTTGTCGCGATCTTCCATGTACTTGGTTTCGACGCTCTTATGCCGTGCCGCCATGGCTTAGCTTCCTCGTGGATAAGATGTTGTCAGTCGCCGCCGAGCAGCGCGGGATCTTCTTCGTCTTGTGGTGGAGTCATATCGCCGAACGGACCCTTGAAGCCGGGGCCAAGGCCGCTCTTGGCCATAGCAGCCGCCTCGTCGCGCTGCGGACGGTCGGTCTTGGCGCGTGCGCGCTGCTTTTCGAGCTCTTCGTTCGAGGCGCTCGCGTATTCGGGGCTGGTCAAGGTGGCGAGAAGGGCGACGAGGTCATTTTCTTCGGCTTCGCTAAGGCCGAGCGGCAGCAATCCGCCGTCGAGATAAGGATTCGGTACGCCGCCTTTGTTGTAATGATCCAGAACGTCCCACAGCGTCTGCTGGGAACCGTCGTGGAAATAGGGTTGAGTCACCAGCAGGTTGCGCAAGCCCATCGTGCGGAAGCCGCCGATATCGTGCACCTGCTTGGTTACGAGGAAGCGCCCGAGCCCGCTCATGTCGGTCTGGATCGCGAGTTGGTCGAGTTGCTGCGAGCCGCCGCCACCCTGCGTTATCAGCACCAGCGCCTTGCGCGCCAGCGGAACGAAGTCCGCCTTGTGCGCCGATACGCCGATGTTGTGAAAGCGGTTGTCGGTGAAAAGCGGCTGCGTCGGGTTCCATCCGTGGCAGGTCATGCAGCGGCCCTTGCCATTGAACAGTGACCATCCGCGCCTGGCGCTGGCGCTGATCGCGTTGTGGTCGCCCGCCATGAAGCGGTCGAACGGAGTATCGAAAGCGATCTGCGTCCGCTCGTAGGCCGCTATCGCTTTTTCGATATTGTCCATCGTGATCGCGCCGTTGAACACTGTCTGGAATGACTGTTGGTATTCGGAAATCCCCTTCACCTTGGCGACTACGTCGTCGAGGCTCTTGTTGCCCATCTCGACCGGGTTGATAGTCGGACCTTCGATTTGTTTCTCCAGTGTCGGGGCGCGGCCGTCCCAGAACTGCAGCGTGTTGAACAGCGCGTTCAACACTGTCGGGGCGTTGCGTTGTCCGAAGGCGTGATGAATACCCATCGAGGCCGGCAGTTGATCGGTGAATCCCTTGGCGGGCGAGTGGCACTGATCGCACGAAACCGTACCATCGGCCGAGAGCCGATCATCGAAGAAGAGTTTGCGCCCGAGCTCGACCTTCGCCGGCGTCTGCGGATTATCCGCCGGTATAACCCACGAATAGAGGTCGGCGGGAAAACCTTTCTGGTTGAGCGGCTTGGGCGCTGCGAGCGGAACCGATTTGTCGGCGCCGACGGTGGTCGTCAACGCAATCGCGACGGCGCAGAGAATCGCGGATGCGAACAGCCTGGCTCTCATTGCCTCCTCCGGTCGAAGCCTTGGAGTCCCCCGGGCGTCCTGACCCAAGGCCTCAGATGCTGAAAAAGCGACTGTGCTGGCAACCTGATCAACTCAGGTTGGAAAATTCTTCGAATCGAGACGACGCTAGCCTTTGATTTTTTATCTTAGTCCGCGAAAAGCGGCAAACAGCATGACTTTGCAAAATTCAATGCTCAGGAATCAGGATTAGTTCCCCCGCCCTCCGGCCCCCTCTCAGGTATGCGGCGACTCGGCGGGATCGGCGGCGCCCGCGGGTGGCCATAGCGCTGCGGGATCGAGATTCGCTCCGCGCAGATGAATCAGCCGGCCGTCGGCGCCGTCGCGCTCCGAAAGCCATCGCGCCGCGATCGCCATCGAGTCGAGTTCATCGCGCGCCACCGGGCGTGCGCGGTACCGCTCGTAATTCGCGGCTACGAATTCCGCGACCGCCCGTGCGTCGGCGGCTTCCGCCAGCGGACGAGTCAGCGCGAGCCGCCCGCTCAGCACCACATGCGCGAGCATCGAGGCGTTCGCTCCCACTACTACGACCACATTGTTTTCGGTGACAACGCGGCTTAGCCGCTCGGCACGCGAGGCGAGCGTGGTGAGCGCGGTCAGCTCCCGCTTAAAGCGCGCCGCTTCCTCGAACCGCATCGCGCGTGCCGCGTCGTCGCGCGCACGAGCCAATTCGCCGAGCAGCGGCCCGCTCCGCCCGCGCAAAAATTCAACCGCGCGCCGCACTCGCGCGCCATACGCGTCTTCGTCGGCGCTCAGATTGCACGGCATCGCGCAGTGTCCCATCTGGCCATACATGCATGGCGAGAAATCATCCCTCGGCGCGAGCTTGCCGGCGCATGTGCGCATCCCCAGGATACGACCGAGCGCGCGCACCGCGCGATCGACTCCGCCTCGTCCGACGAACGGCCCAAGCTGCATCACGCCGCGGCGCGTGGAAAGTTTGGTCGAAAGCTTCAGGCGCGGGAACGCGTCCATCAAATCGAGCCGCACGAAGTACGCCTGCGCCATCCCCTTGAGCATCCGGTTGTACGGTGGTTTGAGTTCGCGGATGAGCCGCGCCTCGAGCAGCGCCGCGTCGAGCGCGGACGGCGTCACCCGCGTTTCGATCGTATAGACGTGGCTCACCAGGTCGGCCGTCTTGGCGTTGATCGTGATGCCGCCGTTGAAATACGATGCGACGCGCTCGCGCAAACGCCGCGCCTTGCCGACATAGAGCAGGTCGCCGCGCTCGTTGCGCATCAGGTAGACTCCGGGCGCCATCGGGAGCGCCGCGATCGCCTCGGGCGGGACGTGGCGCTCGATTCTGCGGCCGGCGGCGCCGCGGCTATGCAGATCGATCAACCGGTCGACGCGGGTGATTCCGCTTTGCGCCGCGATGTCGAGAAAAATCGAGAGCAGCTCGGCCGCCATCCGCGCGTCGCCGAGCCCGCGATGGCGTCCCTCGGTCGAAAGGCCGAAATGCTCGGCCAGCGCGTCGAGCCGGCGGCGGTGCAGCGACGGCGCGAAGCGGCGCGAGAGCCTGAGCGTGCACAACACCGGGTTCTTGAGCCCCATCCCGAAAACGCGGCGGAACTCGAAATCGAGGAACGCGAAATCGAATTGCGCGTTGTGCGCGACCAGCACCGCGTCGCCCAGGAAATCGCGAAATGCCGGCAGCACGTGCTCGATCGGCGGCGCGCCGGCCACCATCTCATTGGTGATCGAAGTAAGCCGCGTGACGAAGGGCGAGATCGGTCCGCGCGGACGCACCAGCGTCGCGAACGATTCGCTCATCCGCGGACCTTCCATCCGGTACGCGCCAATCTCTGTGATCGCGCCGGGACCGGGGCGGCCGCCGGTGGTCTCGAGATCGACCACCACGTAGCGGCCGCGATCGAGCGGCACCTTCAGCGCCTCGCTCGCGCGCAACGCCCACATCCCACTCGCAGTGTCGAAGACGAAATTCGGATCGCCGGCGAGCAGACGATGAACGATACGCGGGCCGAGTTCCGGATCGGAGCCGGCGCCGGCAAAGAGCAGGCCGACCAATTCGTCGGTATGCGCGCCGGCTACCTGGCGCTCGAGATAAGCGTAGAGTTTCTCGCGCGCGGTCGCGCCGGAATGCCGATGCTCGAGGTCGAAAGCTCCCACAGCCCCATCACCACACTTCGCGTTATGTTCGCTTTAGCAGACCGCGCAGCGAAAACCTATCCCTTCACGCAGCGCGCTTTGCCGGGCCGGGTCTGGAAACGATACGCTGGAGAGACGGCGTGGCCGGAAAATTTTCGATGCTGACTCGGCGCAGGCTGTGGATGGTGGCGTGGATGATCGCCGTCGCCGCTATAGCGTTGATGGGAATCGTGATGAGCGAGTTGATAACCGAAGCCGGTCCGTACCAGGACGCCGCGCCGCCCACCGGCCAACTGCATCCGGCCGCGTGGCCCGAACGCTCACTGACTATGGCGGACCTCGGCCATGCGGCGCTGCTGATGAACTGGTACGGCGTGCGCGTGCTGAGCGATCCGACGCTGTTCAATCGCGTCGGGCTTTCGATAGGCTCGCTGCTGACCATCGGACCGCATCGGTACACCGCGCCGCCGCTTGCGCCGGCACAGTTGCAAAACCTCGACGTCATCCTGATAACTCACGCGCACCTGGACCATCTCGATCTGCCCTCGATGCGCGCGCTGCCCAAGAGCGCGGTGGTGATCGCATGCAGCGGATGCGCCGAGTTGATTCGTCCGCTGGGCTTTACCGACGTGCGTGAGCTTCGATGGGGCGAGCACACGGAGGTCAAAGGCCTCCGCGTGACGGCGATGGGCGCCAAGCATTGGGGCGTGCGATGGCCCCCGATGGGCCGCGCGTACGGCTACAACAGCTACCTGCTCGAGCGCGGCGGGACGCGGATGCTGCTCGCGTGCGACAGCGCTTACACGCCGCTCTTCGATACTCTCGCCTCCGACCCGCCCGACATCGCGGCATTTTCGATCGCGGCCTACGATCCGTGGATTCATAATCACGCAAATCCTGAGCAGGTCTGGACGATGTTCCAGCAAAGCCGCGCGCGCTACCTGGTGCCTATTCATTGGGGGACTTTCCGGCTTTCCAAGGAGCCGATGGACGAACCGATGCGCCGGCTGCTTGCGGCGGCGGGCCCCGAGGCGAATCGCGTCGCCATACGGCAAATCGGGGTCGCCTGGAGCCTCCCGGCGACGGCGCAGCCAGATCAGCAACATGCCAGTCTGGACGGCGCTACACTAAAGGCATCAAAATGAGCTACAATGCCACAAGAGATGGGCTGGGCAGCGTTTGGCTGCACTGAAGTTATTCCATCGATTGGGGGATCATGGCCAAGGTACAAGGGCGAGCGAGGCTAAACGGTAAGCGCGCGCTCACCTCAGAGGCGCCACTTTTCAGCCGGACCGTTGCGCGGCTCGCGATAGCCGCGCTGGTGCTTGGATGCGCCGCGCTCGGCACGCGCCCGGCGCTCGCTCAGGACGACGACTGGTCGGTCGTACCGTCCGACACTCAGTCGAGCCAGGATCAATCGCAGCAGGTCCACCAGAGCCATCCCTCCAAGGCCCAGCCCGCCGAAGCTGACCCCGGCGCGTCGCAGACGCTGCCGCAGGAACTCCAACCTGGAGCCGATGGGGCGCAGATGATCTGCGGTGAGAGGGCTCGGCCGGCGGTCGAGCCCTACAAGAGCATCGTCGCCGACATCGACCGCCAGTGGGGCGTCAACGCTCCGGTGTACGAATCGGTGCGCGCCGACTCGCCACACGTCTCGCGCGCCGGATGCATCTTCTATAACCCGACGTTCATGGAGGTTTTCCTGCGCGGCGAGACCGACGAGCACGGCGAGCCCGACAAGACCTCGATGATCTACGCGATCATGGCGCACGAGCTCGGCCATATCGAGCATCACGACTACGACCGCACGGACGTCTCCAGCGTCGACAAGGAACTGGAGGCCGATCGCTTCTCCGGCTATACGCTCTCGCGCATGGGCATCTCACGCGGCAACATCACGCCCTTCTACAGCCTGGGCGGCGACGAATTCAGCGGCGTCCACGACCACGGCTTCTCCAACGAGCGGATCGCGGCGTTCAACAAAGGCTGGAAGGCGGCCGAGTGGGGTCAGCCCGAGGGCGGCGGCCCCGCCGCACAGAGCGCGGCGAGCAAGTCTACCTCTGACGACTCGAACGACGATTCGAGCACAGCCGCGGTTCCGTAGCAGCGGAGCACGCACTCGCATTCGCTCGCCTCGAGTCGCTCTTCGAGCGAGCGAGTCCGCCTCTTCGGTGAAGTTTTTTTCCAGTCATCCTCGGAGCAGGTGAATTCACTCGGCGGAAGCTACCTCTCCTGTCATCCTGAGCGAGCGCTGCGCGAGTCGAAGGACCCCGATCTTTTTGGGCGCGCAGCGCGAGAGTCTCTGAATATTAAGGATCCGGGGTCCTTCGACTCGCAGACTCGCTCGGGATGACAGAAGAAGCAGAGCTTACCTTAACTTGATACTCACTGCACTAGCAACTTGCCAGTTTGGCGAGTCGCCGCTTAAACTTTCTTGCGGCGCTTGGAGAGATAATCCACCAACATGTATTCGCCGAGATGATCCGGCCGGGTATAGAGCGCGCGCCCGCGGTTGATCTGGGTCATCTTCTCGACGAAGGCGCGCAGGCTCGGCGAATCGTCGAGCATGAAGGTGTTGATCGTGATTCCCTTGCGGGTGACGCGCTCGACTTCCTTGAGCGTCTCCTGCGCCGCGCGCATGCTGATGCCGCCGAACGACAGCGGCCACTCGCAGTAGAGGCGTTTGTTGAGAAAGTACGCGGTCGGCTGGCCGTCGGTTATCACGATGATGTGCTGGTTGCGCGACGGATGGCGCCCGAGCAGATCCGAAGCGAGGCGCAGCCCGTCCTGCAGGTTGGTGAACGGATCGCCCATGTTCCACGAGGCCTCGGGCAGATCCTTCAACTTCAATTCGACCGCGCGGGTGAAAAAGCCGACGATCGAAAAAAAATCCCGCGGGAATTTGGAGCGGATCAGCGTCTCCATCGCCATTGCGACCTTCTTGGCCGCCGCAAAGCGCCCCTCCCAGCTCATCGACCACGACATATCGAGGCACAGCACGGTCGACGACGAACTCGCGTAGTCGTTTTCGTAGACCTCGAAGTCGCCGGGCTCCAGGGCCAGCGGCACGCCGGGCCGCCGCGTCAGCGCGTGCTTGAGCGTCGCGACCAGGTTCAAATTGAGCGGATCGCCGAAGCTGTAGCTCTTGGTCTCGTCGGGGCGAATCTCTGTTATCCCGCGGTGGTCGGTCGCGTGCGATCCGCCGCGGTCCTTGAGCAAGCCCTGGTAGATGTCGCGCAGCGCCAGCTGGCCGATCCGGCGCACGCCCTTAGGCGAGAGCGCCATATGCTCGCCCTTCTGCACCATGTAGCCGCCCTCCTCGAGCAGCAGCATCACCTGGCGCAGGTTGTTAAAATCCTGCTCGGCCTGTTGCCCCAGCATCTCGCGCAAATCGTCCATCGAGATCTTGTCGAAGTTCCCCGACATCAGGTCCTGCTCGAGCTGCTTCATCCGGTCCATCTCGCGCATCAGCTCGAGCGCCTGCTGGTAGTCCAGGCTCTTGGGGCCGTGGAAAAGATGCTGGTTGCGCTCGCGGAAGTTTTCGAGGTCGCGGATATTCTCGTATTCCTTGAGCAGCGCCTCGAAATCGGCGCGCGCTTGGGCGTCCTCGAACTCATGGCTCTCGAGTTTGCGAATCGCCTCCGAGACGCGCCGCGGCATCCGCTTGAGCTCGCGCAGCTTCTCGTCGAGCTTGCCGCCCGGCTGCTCGGCGCTTAGCCGCTCCAGCGTGCCGCGCTCGCGATCGACGATGTCCTGGAGCCGCCGCTCCATCTCGCTCAGCGCTTCCTTGAGATTGAACTCGCGGTAGCGCTGGCGCATCTCCTGGCGCAACTGTTCGAGAAACTCCTCCAGCCCCGCGACCCGCGAGCCGTCGAAGTCCATCCCCTGCCGCGTCATCCAGTCCATCGCCTGGCGCACGTCGTCGGTGTAGGAGAGAAACTCGGCCAGCTTCTCGAACACCTTGTCGGCGTCGAGCTTGAGCTTCTGGCTGCCGTCCCACGCGGTGTAGCGAATTTCGATCATCGGCGTCGCGCGCGCTTTACTCCCGCGGCCTTAGGCGTGATAGGCGAAGCGCCCGCCGTGGCGCTCCTTGTTGAGCTTCTGATGGAGATGCAGGCCCTCGAACACCAGCTCGCTCGCCGCGGCCATCAGGCCCGGCGTCTCGAACGAGCCGAGCTGCTCGACCGCCTCGCGCAGGCCCGGCACCTCGCGCAGCGCGTCGAGATAGTCGGAGGCCGGCGCGTCGTCGGAGACCTCGACGCCCCATCCGCCCTCGAAGTAGGCGGCCACGCGGCGCAGGTCTTCGATCTTGAAATAGCGATCGAAGACCTTGAGCACGGCGCGGTTGACGAGGCGTTCGATGAGGTCCTCCTCCTTCTTGTCCTCGCCCACGTACTCGAGCTCGATCTTGCCGGCGGTCGAGGCATAGAGCGAGGGCAGGTCGGAAAGTCGCGGCACGATCTCATTGTCGCCGAGGCGCACGGCGCGCTTCTCGGCGTTGGAGAGCACCGATTCGAAGTTGTTGATCGAGACGCGCACCGAGACCCCCGAGCTCTGGTTGATCTCGTTGGAGGCGCGCGCCTCGAAGGTGAGCTGCGCGACCACCTCCTTGATGAAGGGCGGGACCCGCAGCGCCATTCCGGCGCTCGCCGGGTAGCCGCACTCCTGGTCCATGATCGCAATTTCGTCCTCGATCGTGCGCGGGTAGTGCGTGCGAATCTGGATGTCGAAGCGGTCCTTCAGCGGCGTGATGATCCTGCCGCGCGAAGTGTAGTCCTCGGGATTGGCGCTCGCCACGAACACCAGGTCGAGCGGCAGGCGCACCCGGTAACCCTTTATCTGGACGTCCTTCTCTTCCATCAGGTTGAACAGTCCCACCTGGACTTTCTCGGTCATGTCGGGAAGCTCGTTGATAGCGAAGATGCCGCGGTTGGTGCGCGGGATGAGGCCATAATGGATGGTCTCCTCGTCGGCGAGGTAGCGCCCCTCGGCGACTTTGATCGGATCGATCTCGCCGATCAGATCGGCCACCGAGACGTCGGGCGTCGCCAGCTTCTCGGCATAGCGCCGCTCGCGTCCGATCCATTCGATTTCCAGCTCTTCGCCGAACTCGGCCGCCCGCCGCCGGCAGGCGCCGCAAATTGGACGATAGGGATCATCGTTGATCTCGCAGCCCTTGACCGCCGCCACGCGCTCGTCGAGCAGGTCGGCGAGCAATCGGATAAGGCGCGACTTGGCCTGCCCGCGTTCGCCGAGAAAGATCATGTGATGGCCGGCGAGCACGCCGTTTTCGATTTCGGGCAGCACGCTCTGGTCGTAGCCGATGATGCCGGGGAGGATTCGCGCGCGCGCGCGCAGCCGTTCGAGCAGGTTGCGGCGCATCTCGAGCCTGACCGGCAATACTTCGACGCCCGCCGCGCGCAATTCGCCCAGCGTGCGAATCTTGAACAAATCTTGCTTGAGCGAATCTTGCTTGAGCGAATCTTGCTTCATTTGAAGATCCAGTTGGGAAATCACGTCCCAGCTTTAGGATATGGTAGCGCCGACCGTATTGAAAAGCGGTTCGAGCAGGTCGTAGGTCTCCTCGAGATGTTGCGAGATGACGCGGGTGGCCGCCAGCACCGGCATGAAGTTGACGTCGCCGTCCCATCGCGGCACCACGTGCCAGTGCATATGATCGGCGAAGCCCGCGCCAGCGCATCGCCCTAAATTGGCGCCGAGGTTGAATCCGTCGCAGTGAAACGCGCGCCGGAGCAGCGTCACCGCCGCGGCCTGCAGCTCGGCTAACGCGGCGCGCTCGGCGCGCTCGAGCAGTTCGGGCGAAGCGAGATGGCTCCGCGGCGCGATCATCAGGTGGCCGTTGTTGTATGGGTAACGGTTGAGCATCACCAGCGCGAGCGGCCCCGCGTAGAGCACCAGCCGGCGGCGGCGCTCACGCGCGCCGAGCGTGCCGAAGCAGAAAATACATTCATGCCCGGGCTTTCCCGCGATGCGCAGGTAGGCTCCGCGCCAGGGCGCCCACAATCGCAGCGGCCCGCTCACGGCGGCCTCAGGCCGAGCAGGCTTACGCCGAGCGCGCTTGGGCGTCCTGCTCCGCGCCATTGAGGCCCGCGCGCAGTTCCTTGCCGGTGCGGAAGAAGGGAACCCGCTTGGCTTCCACGGCGACCATGTCGCCGGTGCGCGGATTGCGGCCCTGGCGGGCGCGGCGTTGCTTGACGCCGAAGCTGCCGAAGCCGCGGATTTCGATCCGCCCGCCGCAGGCCAGCACGTTGGCCATCTCTTCGAACATCGCGTTGACGATGGTCTCGGACTGGCGATGCGAGTATTTCTGATGCCTTGCCAGCAATTCCTCGATGATGCCGCGCTTGGTCATCGGGCTACGCTCCTGCTTTACCTCCGCCGTTCGCTATACAGCGTCCGGCAGGAGTGCGCGGGCTCCCCCCGCGTTAGGTCGCGTCTTTTAACGGTCGCGTCGCTGGCCGCGCGGAGCGGTGCGGCCGCTCTCGTCGCGATCAAGCCGGAGTTCCTCGTTGAGGATATCTTCCATCGAAAAGCGCGCCGCCTCGTGCTCGCGCTTGAGATAGGCCTGCATCTCCTCGCGCTCCTCGTGCTGCTTGACGGCCTTAACCGAGAGCCCGATACGACGCTCGCGGCTGTCGACCTGCACCACGATCGCTTCAATTTCGTCGTCGACTTTGAACAGCGAAGAGGGCTTGTCGACCCGCTCGTTGCTGAGCTGCGAGATGTGGATCAAGCCCTCGATCCCTTCCTCCAGCTCGACGAACACGCCGAAATCCGCGACCGAGCTCACCTTGCCGCGCACCCGCGTGTTGAGCGGATAGCGCTGCGCCACGGTCGACCACGGATCGGGTGTGAGCTGCTTGAGGCCGAGACTCACGCGCTCGTTCTCGACGTCGATGCCGAGCACCGTGGCCTCGACCTCGTCGCCTTTTTTATAGACCTCCGATGGATGGCGCACCTTCTTGGTCCACGACAGATCCGAGATATGCACCAGGCCGTCGATCCCGGGTTCGATTTCGACGAACACGCCGAAGTCGGTGATCGATTTGACCTTCCCTTTGACCAGGCTGCCGATAGGATGCTTCTGCGCCAGCTCTTCCCACGGGTTGGGTTCGGTCTGCTTAAGCCCGAGCGAGATGCGCCGATTGGTTTCGTCGACGCCGAGCACCTGGACCTCGACCATGTCGCCCTGGTTGACGACTTTCGAGGGATGCACCGCGCGCTTGCTCCAGCTCATCTCGGAGACGTGGATCAACCCCTCGACGCCTTTCTCCAGCTCGACGAAGGCGCCGTAGTCGGTGACGCTCACGACCTTGCCCTTGAAGCGCGCCCCCACTGGATAACTTTCCGCCGAGCGCGCCCACGGGTCGGGCATGATCTGTTTCATGCCGAGGGACACGCGCTCGCGCGAGGGATCGTACTTGAGCACCACCACCTTGACCTTGTCGCCGACCTTGACCGCTTCCGAAGGATGCTGCAGGCGGCCCCACGACATGTCGGTGATGTGCAGCAATCCGTCGAGCCCGCCGAGATCGACGAAAGCGCCGTAGTCGGTGATGTTCTTCACCACGCCCTCGAGGATCACGCCCTCTTCGAGCACCTTGAGCGTCTGCTCCTTGAGTTCGGTGCGCTCGCGCTCGATCACGGCGCGGCGCGAAACCACCACGTTGCCGCGCGCGCGGTTGAACTTGAGCAACTGGAAGCGCCCGCGCTGGCCGACATAGCGATCCAGGTTGCGGGCTGGACGGATGTCCACGTGCGAGCCGGGCAGAAATGCCGGCACCCCGATATCGACCTGCAAGCCGCCCTTGACCTTGCCAAGGATCACGCCCTCGACCGGCACCTCGTTCTGGAACGCGCGCTCGAGCTCGCGCCAGACCTTGAACTTCTCCGCCTTGGCGTGCGAGAGGGTGACCGTGCCGTTCTCGGTCTCGGTGCCCTCGAAATAGACGTCAACCTCGTCGCCTTCCCTGACCACGGGGTTGCCCTCGTGGTCGAGGAACTCGGCGAGAGGCACCTGCCCTTCGCATTTGTAGTTGATGTCGATGATGACGCTGTCGCGCGTGATCAGAAGAACCGTTCCGGTTAGAACATCGCCGGGGCGGGGAGCCCTGAGGCTTTGTTCCATCAGCGACTCGAAGTCATTATCTCCTCCATGCACCTTGTCAGACAACTCTTTCTCCATTTAGTGGGACCTTCCCCGGAATTCGAGGCTACAGCAATGCATACCGCCCAGACCTCTGCGTTTCAAGACCTAAGCCGCGCCGCCGCGCGCGCTGACGCGCTGAGCCATCAGCTTTACGACCTCTTCGACACTCATCCTGCTCGCGTCAATGATGATCGCGTCGGGCGCGGGCTTAAGCGGCGCGAGTTCGCGGCCGCAGTCGCGCCGGTCACGTTCGAGCAGTTGCGCGAGCACTTCCTCGCGCGTGATCGTGACGCCGCGCGCGTTAAGCTCGCGCCAGCGCCGCTCGGCGCGCACCTCGGGACTCGCGTCGAGAAAAAATTTGAACTCGGCGTCGGGAAAGACCGCGGTGCCGATGTCGCGGCCTTCCATCACCACGCCGCCGCGCTCGCCGGCCGCGCGTTGCAGCTCGCGCATCCGCTCCCGCACCACACCGAGCGTCGATAGCCGCGACGCGCACTCGCTTATCTCCGGCGATCCGATCTCGTCGCTGATGTCGCGGCCGTCGAGCAGGATGCGCCCGCCCGAAAATTCTATGCGTACCTTCTTCAGCAGCGCGTCGAGCTTGCGCTCCGCCTCGGGATCGTCGGCGCTGATTCCTGCGGCGCGCGCCGCAACCGCGACCGCGCGGTACATCGCGCCAGTGTTGACGTACTCGAAGCCGAGCACCTCGGCCAGGCGCCGGGCAACGGTCGATTTGCCCGCGCCGACCGGCCCGTCGATTGCCACCACCGGACGTGAGCGGGTCACTTTAGCCCCTCGCGCATCGCGCGCCCGCGGTTGAAAATCTCCTCGAAGCGCGCGACGTCGCCGACGCGAATCGCGCGCTCGAACTCGTTCAGCGCGACGCGAAAAAGCCCCAGCGCCGCCAGGATCGCGTCGCGATTGGTCAGCACGATGTCGCGCCACATCTCGGCCGACGACGCCGCGATTCGCGTCGTATCGCGCAACCCGCCGGCGCCGTAAGCGGCCGCTTCATGCTCGCCCACCCGCTCGCCGCAAAGCGCCGCGGCGAGCGCGCTTGCGACCACCTGCGGCAGATGGCTTGCGCGCGCGAGTACCTCGTCATGCTCATCGGGCGCCATCCGCTCCACGTGTGATCCGGTCGCTCGCCACAACCGCTCGACGCGGTCGATCGCGTCGGCCGTGCTGCGCGCCGACGGCGTGATTATCGTGCGCCGTCCGATAAACAGGCTCTCGTCCGCGGCACCCGCGCCGGTGCTCTCCTTGCCAGCCACCGGATGCGCCGCGACCAGCGCCATCTGCGCCCCGAGCAAAGGCTCGAGGGTGCGCACCACCCATCCCTTGACGCTCCCGACGTCGGTTATCACCGCCGCGCGCGGCAGATACGGCGTCATCGCGGCCAACGTCTCGGGCATCGTGCGTATCGGCACCGCCAGCATCACCAGGTCGGCGCCGCGCGCGGCCGTCGCGGGGTCGCGCGTCGCGCCGTCGATTATCCCGCGCTGAAGCGCCACGTCGAGGTTTTTTTGGGTGCGCCCCAGCCCGACCACGCGCTCGACCAGCCCCTCGCGCTTGGCTATTAGCGCGAGCGAGCCGCCGATAAGGCCGACTCCGCACACGGTCATTTGCTTGAACAGCGCCGCCATGATGGTCAGTTCCAAACGTCCGCCGAAATGTTGGCCAAAACGCCGGCCGCAACATCGGCCAAACCGGATCGAAACTTCAGGGATTGGAGTGTTGGGTAAGTCAAAACGTGAGACGAGACAACCGCGGACCGTGCCGGGCGACGCCAAAGACTACCACATCGGCAAAGGCCTTGCGCGTTTTGACGCGTCGAAAATTGTTAATTTTCAGAAAATCGCGCTTAGTGGGAAGCTTGACTCTTAAGCGCGCGTTCGAGCGCCGCCACCATCCGATGGTTCTCTTCCTTCAGCCCGACGCTGACGCGCACGTGGCGCGGCAGCCCGTAGCCGTTCATCGGGCGGACAATTACGCCCTGTTGCAGGAGCTTTTCGTAAACCGTACGCCCCTCGCCGACCTCGACCAGGATGAAATTGGCCTGGCTCGGTAAAAACGGCAGGCCCAACCGACGGAACTCGCCCTCTAGGTACGCCATCCCGCTCGCGTTGACCTCGAGCGTGCGCCGCACGTGCTCGTGATCGTCCATCCCGGCCTCCACCGCGACGAGGCCGAGCGAGGTGATATTGAATGGCTGGCGCACGCTGTTGAGCAGGCGCGTGATGTCCTCGCGCGCGACCGAGTAGCCCACGCGCAGCCCCGCCAGGCCGAAAATCTTAGAGAAGGTGCGCAGCGTCACCAGCATCCGCCGCCCGTCGTGATCCTTCATCGAGTCGGGATACTCGGGGTCGCGTACGAACTCGAAGTAGGCCTCGTCGGCGACGATCACCACGCGCTCGGGCACATGCTCAAGAAATCGATGCCACTGGGCCTTGCGGTAGATGGTGCCGGTCGGATTGTTCGGATTGCCGAGGAACACCAGACGCGTGTTGTCGTCGATCGCGGAGGCCATCGCGTCGAGGTCGAAGACGTAATCGGGGCCCAGCGGAATTGCCTTGGCCGCGCCGCCTGAGGCCGCGATCGCAAGCTGATAGATGACGAACGAGTGCTCCGCGATAACCGCATTCAGGCCCGGCCGCAGAAAAAGATAGACCAGCAGGTTGAGAATCTCGCACGAGCCCGATCCCATGAAAATCTGATCCGGGCTCACCCGATGCTTCGCCGCGATCTTGTGGCGCAGCGTCCAGCTCGAACCGTCGGGGTAGCGATGGAGGTCGCCGAGCGCTGCGCTTATCGCGGCCACCGCCTTGGGCGACGGACCGACCGGATTTTCATTGGAGGCAAGCTTGGCCGGCTCGCCGATACCCAGCTCGCGCTGGACTTCCTCGATCGGCTTGCCGGGCTCGTACGGATGGAGCGCTGCAACCGAGGGCAAAACCAGATCGTCGGCTTTTATCAAGACGTTGCGGGCGGCCGTGCTATGCGGCGGGCTGCCTGCCCTCAGGATACGATCCCAGTACTTTCAAAAAAAGGGCTTTGCGCTCGAGCGCGGCGAGCGCGCGTTTGAGCCCCGGGTCCTCGCGATGGCCGTGGAGATCGACGAAAAACAGGTACTCCCACGGGCGCGAACGCAGCGGGCGCGATTCGATTTTCGAGATGTTGATCCGGTTGCGGGCGAAAATGTTGAGCGCCTGGTTGAGCGCGCCGACCTCGTCGCGGACCGCGAACAGCGCGGTGGTCTTGTCGGCTCCGCTGCGGCCGGCCGGATTGCGCCCGATCACCAAAAAGCGCGTAGTGTTCTGCGCCGAGTCCTGGATATTGCGCGCAATCACGCTGAGGCCATAGGGCGCGGCCGCCGCCTCCGAGGCGATCGCCGCCGCATCGGGCTCGCCCGCCGCGCGCGCGGCCCCCGCCGCGTTGGAGGCCACGGCTTCGAGCCGGCAGTGCGGAAAGTTGGCGGCGAGATAGTTGCGGCACTGCCCGAGCGACTGCTGATGGGAGTAGATCACCGCGATTGCCGCGGCGTCGCCCTCGCGCGACATCAGGGCGTGGCGAATCGGCAGCAGGACCTCGCCGATGATTACCAGCGGCGTGTCGATCAGCAAATCGAGCGTCAGCGTCACCGAGCCCTCGCTGGAATTCTCGACCGGGACCACGCCGAAGTCGGCGCGCGAGGTGTCGAGCGCCGTGAAGACCGCCGCGATCGACGGCTCTGCGCCGAACTCGGCGCTCGAACCGAAGCGCATCCGCGCCGCCTCGTGCGAGTAAGTGTACTCGGGGCCCAGATAAGCGACGCGCAGCGGATGCTCGAGCGCGGTGCAGGCCGAGATTATCTCGACAAAGATGCGCCGCAGATGCTCGCCGGTAAGCGGCCCCTGGTTTAGCGCGGAGACCTTGTCGAGCACCGCGCGCTCGCGCGCGGGCTGATGGATCGCGGCGCCGCCGGCTTGCTTCAGATGGCCGATCGCCTGCGCGAACTTCGCGCGCTGGTTGAGTAGGCGCACGATTTTGACGTTGATTGCGTCGATCTGCGCGCGCAGGCGATCTAGCCCGGCAAGATTCGCGGGACTTGTCGGACTTGTCGGACTCGCCAGATTTTTAGGACTTGCCTGATTGGCCACGACGAGGTCTTTGGGTTTTCGCGATACGCTTGCGCGAGTTATATCAGATGACGCCATGGGGGAAATTTCTTTCGGCGACGCGATTATCGCGCGGCTCGTGCGACGCGACAAAGATGGCTAGCCCAACGGGCGCTGATTTTCAACGCGCCGCGCCGAGACGAACGCCGAGCCCATCGCGGCAAACTTCTTCTCGCGCTCGCGGCGTACTCGAATCGGCGAGAGGCGAGAGAGCCGCACGAGGTGGCGCTCGATCGAGCGGCCCAACTCGCGCGCGGCGCGCGGCGGATCCTGATGCGCTCCGCCTGGCGGCTCGGGCACGACCTCGTCGGCCACCCCAAGCCGCAGCAGGTCGGGCGCCGAAAGCTTAAGCGCCGCCGCCGCGTCGGCCACCCGCTCCGGACCGCCCTCGCGCCAGAGAATCGCCGCACATCCTTCGGGCGTGATCACCGAATAGCAGGCGTTCTCCTGCATCAGAACGACGTTGGCAACTCCGAGCGCGAGCGCGCCGCCCGAGCCGCCCTCGCCGATCACGCAGGCGATGACCGGGACCTCCAGGCGCATCATCAGCTCTAAATTGGCGGCGATCGCCTCGGCCTGCCCGCGCTCCTCCGCGCCGAGCCCCGGCTCCGCGCCCTGTGTATCGATAAATGTGATGAGCGGAAGCCCCATCCGGCTCGCGAGATCGTACATCCGCGCCGCCTTGCGGTAGCCCTCGGGATGGGGCTTGCCGAAATTGCGCCGAATCCGCTCCTGGGTCGAGCGGCCGCGCTGATGGCCGACGATCGCGACCGCACGGCGTCCGAAGTAACCCATCCCCGCGACGATCGCGCCGTCGTCGGCGAAGCGGCGGTCGCCGTGAATCTCGAAAAAATCGCGCACCAAGTGCTCGACGTAATCCAGAGTCTGCGGACGCGAGGGATTGCGCGCCAGGCGGACGCGCTCGATCGCGCTCAGCGCGGCCGAGACCGGCGCGGCCGAAGCGGCCGGGTTTTTTTCAGCCAAGTCCCGCGCGTCGGCGGCGGAATCGATCGCAGCGGAATTGCCGATGCGGGCCTTTGCTGCGCGCGGCCGGGAATTTGTCGACGTCGCCATAAACAGAAAACCCTGCCCAACCGGGACGGGACCCGGGCTACGAAATTCGGTCCCGAGACTCCACTCGGAGTGACAGAGGGCCGTTCACGAACGGCCCCTACAACGCCTGCTCGCGCGCGAAAAACGCGCCGAGCAACTCCAAAACTTCCTGTAGCCCGCGCTCCGCGTCAACCCACACGATCTCCGGGTCGGCGCGAAACCAGGTCAGCTGGCGCTTGGCGAGCCGGCGCGTGTCGCGCTTGGCAAGCTCGATTGCCTCCGCGAGCGTCATCTCGCCGCCGACGGCGGCGGCGATTTGCCGATAACCGACGGTCTTAAGCGGCGCCTTGCCGGGATCGCATCCGCCCTCGAGCAACGCGCGCACCTCGTCCACCAGGCCGCGGGCGACCATCTCGTCGAAGCGGCGGCTAATCGACTCGTAAAGCCGCTTGCGCTCCATCGCGAGGCCGACCGTCAGCGTCTCGTACTCGCGCGCGGCAAAACGATGGCTCTGCTGATGGGCGCTTATCGGACGGCCCGTCAGCCGGAAGACCTCGAGCGCGCGCACGATACGGTAGAGGTCACGATGGCCGATGCGCTCGGCGGAGGGCGCGTCGACTTCAGCCAGGCGCGCGTGCAGATATTCGACTCCGTGCTCAGCGGCGAGCTCCTCCAGCTCGCGGCGGAGCTCCGGCGCGGCGGCCGGCCCGGCGAAAATTCCGCCGCGCAGCACGCGCAGGTAAAAGCCGCTGCCGCCGACCACCATCACGTTGCGGCCGCGCGCGGCGATCTCCGCGATCGCCGCACGCGCGAGCTTCAAGAATTCCGCCACGTCGAGCGGCTGGTCGATCGCGCGGATGTCCAACAGATGATGCGGTATGCGGCGGCGATCCTCGGCGTCCGGCTTGGCCGTGCCGATATCCATCCCGCGATAGACCTGGCGCGAGTCGGCGTTGACGATTTCCGCGCTAAGCCGCTTGGCGAGCGCCATCGCGACCGCCGACTTCCCCACACCGGTCGGCCCGACGATAAAGCCGACCCGAATCGGGCGCGCCCCCTCCGCGGGCTTCGCCGGCGAGACCGCGCCACCGTCGATTGCCGTCCCTTCTGTTATCAAAGCCCTGCGCGAATCGTACAAATCGGTTACCTGCGGAACATCCGTTCGATAAGCCCGCGGCCCCATTGGATATGCACCGGGCGGCCGTGCGGGCAGTTGGTCTTGAACTCGGTGCGGTCGAGTTCTTCAAGCAGCGCCGAAATCTCGGGCTCCCGGAGCACGCGGCCCACCCGCACCGAGCCGTGGCAGGCGAGCTGCTTGAGCAACTCCTCGAACGCCGTGGCACCGCCTGACCGGAATCCGTCTTCGCCCATCGCGTCGATCATCTCGGCCAGCAGCCGGGCGCCGCCGTCGGCGCCGAAGACCGCGGGCGCGCCCTTGAGCAGAAGCGTCGCCGGGCCGAACGGCTCGAGCTCGAAGCCCATCGCTCGAAACTCGCCGAGCGCCTGATGGACTTGCGGGGCGCGCGCCGGATTGAGCTCGATCGGCACCGCCGTGAGCATCGCCTGCACCCGGATTCCGCCCGCGCGCATCTCGGCGCGGAGCTTCTCGAAGGTGACGCGCTCGTGCGCCGCGTGTTGGTCGACCAGGATAAGACCGTCGTCGCCCTCAAGCGCGATATACCCGGCGAAGAGCTGGCCGACGACGCGCAGCCGCGAGTACATCGGGATCTGTTTGTCGGGGATCTGCTTTTCGCTGGGATGAACCAGCGGGATAACTTGCGCACCGGCCTGCGCGCCTCCATTGATTACCGCTGCCGGCGCGAGGGCTCCGGCCAAGTCATCGGTTAAGTCATGGCGGGCGGGAGCGTCGTAGAGCGCGGCGACCTCGGCCGCCGTACTCGAATTCCATTTGAGACCCGGCGCGCCGAGACCCAGTGCGCGTTGCTCTGCGCGCGCGGGAGCCGGCGCGTCGGGCACCAGGCGCAGCGTCGGCGCGGCGTCTGAAGGTGCTATCAACGAGCCGAGAGGTTCGGGACGCTGCGGCACCGCGGACGCCGCGCCGTCTAGTGTCCGATCGGCGGTCTGGTCGGCGAGTCTGGCGCGCAACGCATGATAGACCGCCTCGAACACCGCGCCCGAGTTGCGAAAACGGACCTCGGTCTTCATTGGATGAACGTTCACGTCGACGTCCTCGGGCCGCATCTCGACGAACACTGCGGTCGCGGGATAGCGCCCGCGCGGAATCAGCGTGTCGTAGGCCTGCTGCACCGCGCGCTGCAGCACGCGGTCGCGCACCGCGCGCCGGTTGACGAAAGTGAAGACCATCCGCGGCGTCGGATAGGAGTCCTGGCTGATGGTGGCAAGCCCGAACACGCGGGCGCCGGCGCGCTGGGAGTCGAAGTGCAGCATCCGGGAGGCCACCTTCGCTCCGTGAAGCTGGCGCATCCGCTCGAGCACCGACGCCGCGCGCGAAAGGTCGTAAACCACGCGGCCTTCGGCGGCGAGCCTGAACGCGACGCGCCAGTGGGCGATCGCCAGGCGCGCAATCACCTCGGCCGCGGCGCCCTGCTCAGTCGCGAGCGTCTTCAGGAACTTGAGCCGCGCCGGCGTGTTGAAAAAAAGCTCGCGGACTTCGATTCGGGTACCGGGCGCGGCGGCACATTCGCGGGTGAGCGAGATTTCGCCGCCCTCGACGACGATTTCGACTCCGGCGAGATCGGCGGCCCGCCGTGTGACTATCCGAAGACGGGCGACGCTCGCGATCGAGGCCAGGGCCTCGCCGCGAAAGCCCATCGTGCGAATCGCGGTGAGGTCGGCGGCGTCGCGAATCTTGGAGGTCGCGTGGCGGCGCAACGAGAGGATCGCGTCTTCGCGGCCCATCCCGCAGCCGTCGTCGCCAACCGCGATCAGGCCCGCGCCGCCGCGCTCGATTTCGACGCTTATCGAGCGGGCACCGGCGTCAAGCGAATTCTCGACCAACTCCTTGAGCGCCGAGGCCGGACGCTCGACGACCTCGCCCGCCGCGATCTGGCTCGCCACCTGCTCGGGGAGAATATGGATCAGCCGCTCCGCCATCCCAGGCCCCGCGCTGCGCGAAAACTACGAAGCAATGGCAAAAGCATGGCATGAGGATGGAATGTTTGGGCGGCCGACTCAAGCGCGGCGCCGCGGTTCATTTCGCCATGTATCCACCGTCGACCGACATCGCATGGCCGGTGACGTAGGAGGCCGCGTCCGAGCAGAGCCACGCCACCGCCTCGCCAATCTCGGCTGGCTCGCCCAAGCGCTTGAGCGGTTCGGCGGAGGCGAAGCGCTGCTCCATCTCGGGGCGGGTGCTCAGCAGGCGCCCGAGCATCGGCGTGCGAATCGGCCCCGGGCATACGCAATTGACCCGGATTTTTTCGCGCCCGTATTCGATCGCCGCCGCGCGCGTCAGCCCGACCACGCCGTGCTTGCTCGCGACATAGGCCGGCAATCCCGGCGAGCCGGTAAGCCCGGCAGCCGAGGCGGTGTTGACGATCGCGCCGCCGCCCTGGCGCAGCATATGTGGAATTTCGGCCTTCATGCAGAAGAACACGCCGCTCAGGTTGACCGCGATCGTGCGGTTCCAGTTGTCCTCGGTGCACTCGGTCACCTTGCCCATCCTGCCGTCGATCCCGGCGTTGTTGAACGCGCAATCGATTCGGCCCCAGGTCGAGATGACCTTGGCGACGAGCGCCTCGACCTCGGCCAGTTTGGAGACGTCGCTGCGCACGAAAAGCGCCTCGGCGCGCGCCTCTTTGACCATCCGGAGCGTCTCCTCGCCGCCCTCGGCCACGATATCCGAGAGCATCAGCTTTGCGCCCTCGCGCGCGAAGATAACCGAGGCCGCGCGCCCGATACCCGAGCCCGCGCCGGTAATCAGCGCCACCTTGCCGTTCAACAGTATAGCCATCGTGCGATTGCCCTCCTTTTTTCAAGGTCTTTCAGGGTTTTCCTGGAGCTCTTTTATGGATTTCTTCATTTATTGGGACGCACCGCTCAAAATGCGTGGTGAGCCCCCAAGCGGCGGCCTCTTTTATCCCGCCGCCCAAGCGGATAGGGTGAAGGTTCGACTCAAATCCAATCAATCGATCTAATCAAGCGGAACAGCGGAACCATCGATGCGAACCTGTGCGATTTGCGGCAAACGCCCCTCCGTCGGCAACAACGTAAGCCACGCCAACAATAAGACCAAGCGCCGATGGCAGCCCAATCTGCAGGAAGTGCGCTCGGCGGCTGGCGGCGGCGTCAAACGAATCCTGGTTTGCACGCGATGCATCCGTAGCGGCCGGGTCACCAAGGTCGCTCCCGGCGCCCAGGCGCGGCACGACGCGAAGACCGCCGCCGGCAAACCGTCCTAGCGGTCTGATACAAGCCCTAGCGGACTAGCCCAAGGAGCGGAAGCATCCGCTCGGGTGGCCGCGCGATCACCGCCTTATCGCCCTTGACGACGACGGGACGCTGCATCAGTTCCGGATACTTCAGCAACAACGCGACCACGTCCTCGGCTGATACGTAGTCCGCGGGCTTAAGATGCAGTGCTTCGAAACGGCGATCCTTGCGCACCAGCTCCGCGGGCGGCGTATCGAGCATCGCCACGATGCGCTCGAGCGCGGTGCGATGGAGCGGAGTCTTTAGATACTCGACGATGTCGAACTCGACACCTTGCGCGCGCAGCAACTCCAGCGCGCCGCGTGAATTCCCTCAGCCAGGGTTGTGATAGAGAGTCACCTTTTTCATCGTGTGGATTCCCCCCGACGCGCTTTTCATGCGCGACGGTTTGATTCAACATAGATTTTACACGATAGGTCCTACATAAGGTCCTGCATAGCTGTTAGGCCGATGCTTAATCAAATGGCAAGCGGACGTCAGGCAAAGCAAATGGCAAGCGGATGTTAGGCAAGTTTACGATCCTCTTCATCACGGCAGCACTGGCCGCAACCCTCGCGATCCGAGCCGGGACAGCGGACGCGGCGTCGCACTCTGGCGAGCCGTCCGAGATAGCACGCCGCGCCGTGCCGGCGATGGCCTCGCCGGGGGTCGCCACCTGGCAGATGTCGACCACGGTGACGGGCGTGCTCGCAGCGCCCGAGGCGGGAGAACCGCTCGCCAACCATGAGCTGCATTTCCAGGAGCGCGTCAGCGGCAACATCTACACCCTGCGGACCGCGGCCAACGGCGCCTTTTCGACCGTGCTGCCCGAGGGCGTTTACGATCTGCGCGGGAAGCACGGCGCCGTGATCGCGCGCGGAGTGATAGTCGGGCAAAGCCCGGTCAATCTGGGCCAGGTGAATCCGCCCGGCCCGTACAACGTATGGCGCCTGTTCGAGCGGCAGGAGGTCGGCCAGGCGATCGTGAAGAGTCCGGCGCCCGTGACCGCCTACGTGCCGAGTCCCGGGGAAGCGCCGGAGGCGATCGCCGTAACGCCGATCACGAGCCCTCGAGTGATGGGAGCGGGGCCCGGTGGGGCGCCGCTCGCGCCGGCGGAAGTCATGCCGGCCCGAATCCAGGAGCAGACCGAAATTCCCTCGGGTGCCGAGGTGCCGGGCCCTGGGATGCCCCCCGCGCAGGACATGATGCCCGCGCCCCAAGGCGGCTACTGACAGAGCTCGCGCGGCCTCCTCTTATTATGCGGGTCCGCCGCCGCTCAGGATGGCTTTCGCCTGCGACAAAAAGCTCTCGATTCGAGCACGTTGTACGACCATCCGACGATCCTTCCGTGCGATGAAGCGAGCCTGCTCATACTGGCTCATATATTCCGAGACCCGCGGCCGCGAGGCTCCCACCAATTCCGCCAGATCGCCATGACGCACCGAAAGCCCAAGCCGCAAACCATCCCTATGGCGGGTTCCGAAATCCTCGCTTAGTTCGATTAATACCAGCGCCAGACGCTCTTTGAGGGTACAGCCCAGAAAGTTCGAGCAACGTAATTGGACCAGGTTCCAGCGCCCGAGATAGTTGTGCGCCATGCGCTTGAAGTCGTTCGATTGGATACCGAGGGAGATTTTTATGAACGAGTCCAAATCGATCGCTCCGATCTGGCAGCTGGTGAGGGCCTCGCAGCGAAAGTCGTAGCTGATTCCGACGACCGGAAGTGGGAAGCCGGAGATCATTCCCGGCGCCACGATGATCACCAACCGGCGCTGCCCCTTGCGGTTGCGGCAAGTGATGCGCGCGATACCCGAGAGCAGGATATAGACGGATTCGGGAAGACTTTTCTCATCGAAAATGATTCCACGTTCTTCAACTGTGCTAACTTTCAACGCGCGGGCGAGTTTGTCCACGCGCTCCGCCGAAAGCCAGGACATATTTTTGAGTTTCTTCAAGCCTCGAGCTTCGGAAATTCTCTTGGCGGGCATGGCATTAGAGTCGCAGGAAGCTAAATCGATTAGCTAGTCCTTCATTCAACAATTTTGGTTATCCGGATCACCAAATGGTGTCTTCGGTGACTCACTCGGGGAGAAACCGCGCGCACGGGCGCACGCGATCCCGGCGCCGGGGCGGATTCAGGGCGGATTCAGGCCGGATTCAGCGCGGGGGCTTCGGCTGCGAGCGCTCGACGGTGAGGCCGACATCCTGGCCGTAGGAAACCTCGAGGTTGTTGCCGTCAGGATCCGCGATATAGGCCCAGTAGCCGACCGGATAGCCAGTGTCGGTGGGGCCGCTGCGCAGCCGCCCCTCGGCGCGCGCCTCGGCGCATAGCCGGTCGACCTCGGCGCGGCTCTCGCATCCGACGCCCAGATGGCCGAAGGGGCCGAGCGGATGGTCGTGCTGCTCGCGCCATTCGGCAAGCACGATCACAAAGGGGCGGGTGCCGTCGGTCATCCACGCCACCGCGATTCCGGCGTCGGCGTCGGTGCGCTGATGCACGAGCCGCATGCGCGCGTATCTGGTGTAGAACGCGATACTGTCGGCGAGATTGCGGACGCTCAGCGCCACGTGGGTGAACCCGAGATCGGACATTGTAACTGCTCCTTGGTAACTTGCTCCTTGGTAACTTGCTCCTTTGCATTGCCACCGCGGGGTAACTTACGTGTACTTGCTGGCGGCGGCCGCTCCGATTGGATTACATTCCGCGTGCCGCGCTGAGTAAAGCGCCCTGAAGCGAGAGAGATATTTTGATCGCACCGAAAGGGGGGGAAGGGCCCCGGCCAGCGGCGGCAAGTCAACAGATATTCCAGAAGTCCAGATATTCCAGAAGTCAGGATGCTTGCCGCCGCGGCGCGGGTGGGGAGAGAGCTTTTTTTGCTATTTCAAAGGACCTTTCTGATGATTGGCCTTGCCGACGTGATTGGCGGTGCCGACAGGATTGGCCATGCAGATAGGACCATCGGGCCGCCAGAGCTACGCGGGCCGCCAGAGTTAGGCGGCGTGGCCGACGGGCGCACCTTCGCCGTCGCCAGCGCCGTCACTGTCATATCGCCGCCCAACAGCCGGAGAAGCAGCAGCGGCGCCGTGCGCTGCACCGTCACATTGAACGACATCCGGTCGGACGCCGCGTCGGCATGGATAACCTCCGAAGGACTAAGCCCGCAACGCGCGGCCGAGTAAGCCGCCGCAAGCGTGGCGCGAGCGGGCGCGCCCGGCAGGAATTCGACGCCGGCCGCGGCCATGTGGGCTGCGTCGAGCTCCAGGCGGGTCTGCGTGTCCAACACCGCCAGAAGATCGTGGGTGACAACTCCCGCCACCGCCGTGATCAGGATCATGCTCGCGATAAAGATTCTCACCCCTCGCGGGAGCGGAGTGCCAAAGCCGCCGTGGCAGCGCGCCCGACCGCCCTGGTTGCCGGCCGTCGTTGCCGAATCGGGTCGATTCGTTTCGGTATCCACGTTGATCATGTGACTCCGATTTACGCCTTCACCAGCCTGAGCCCGGCAGGGCGCAGCGCGAAGCCGTCATCTTCTTCATACTCGCGTGCATCCTCCCGCTCGCGGCCGAAGCTCTCGAGCCCATAGCGCACGAGCATCCGATAGAGCGTGGTGCGCGAGACGCCTAAAATCCGCGCGGCGCGCTGCCGATTGCCGCGTGCGTGTTGGAGCGCGCTCATCAGTGCGTCGCGGGTGAGCTCGCGCAGAGAAGCGGGTATGGACCGGACCGGCTCAGAGGCAAGAGCCGGTCCGGCCCCGACGGATTGCGGGGAGGAGGACGCAATCGTCGCGGCGACGCCGGGCGAGGAGGGCATCCGGGCAGCGAGGACGTCGCCGGGGAGACTTTCAAGATCGATACGGTCGGAATCGCTGAGCAGCAGCGCGCAGCGGATCGCATGTTCCAGCTCGCGCACATTGCCCGGCCACTGGTAGGAGAGCAAACGCTCCATCGCGCGGCGCGAGATGAACCTGACGCTGGTGCCGAACTCGCGGTTGCAGCGCTCCACGAACAGGCTCAGCAGCGCGTCGATCGCCTCGAGCCGTTCGCGCAGCGGCGGCACCACCACCGAGGCAACGTTGAGCCGGTAGAACAGGTCGCCGCGAAAGCGTCCCTCTTCCACCGCGCTTCGCAGGTCGCGGTTGGTCGCCGCTACAATCTGCACGCCAACCTTGTACGTGCGGGTTGAGCCGACCGGCTGGACTTCATGGTACTCGACCGCGCGCAACAGCTTGGCCTGCAAACCCATCGGCATCTCGCCGATCTCGTCGAGGAACAGGACGCCGCCCTCAGCCGCCCGGAAGTAGCCCTGAGAATCCTCGCGGGCGTCGGTGAACGCGCCCTTGACGTGGCCGAAGAGCTGGGATTCGGCCAGCGTCTCGACCAGGTTGGAACAATTGAAGGTGACGAAAGGCCCGCGCGGCTCGGGACGCAGGTTCCACACCGCGCGCGCCACCAGTTCCTTGCCGCTGCCCGATTCGCCGTGGATCAGGACGGTCGTGCGATGGGCGCTTAAGCGCGCGAGCAAGCGCATCAGATCAGCCATGCTCGCCGACTTCACGACCATCTCGCCGACCTGTCCCGCGCGGCGCATTAGGCCCAGGTCAAGCCAGTCGCCGCCGGTCCCATAGGCCCCGGCGTTCGCGGTCAGACGTTCCATCACTTCGGCAATTCGCACTTCAGCAACTCGCGCTTCGGCAACTCGATTCAAAAAACAAACCTCATATTCCCGGTTCTTCGCCGTGTCCGGTCAGGCGGAAAGTTCGCCAGACGTAGCTGAAACTCAGCAATGGTCATGCCATAGAAGAAAATTGCCTAAAATTACCTATTAAAGAGAAGTTAAGAGCGATTTGGGTCGATAGAGCTGTGGCGGATTTGCTTTTTTATGTTGCTCTAATGCAACCATATTTAGCTAAATGAGGCATATTCGAGCGTCTCGGCGGCCCCTCAGAGCCATAGCCGTGGATGAAAGCCGGCCGCGCGAGGGGCTTCCCCCTTCGTCCCGAGTCGGACATTGCGCACCGGTTAGCGGACCCCTGGGAGTTGCGATGTTGCGTTGCGGCAACGACCAGTTGCGGCGCCGCGCGTCCTGGTAAAAGAAGAATACGTTAACTCGTTTTTGCCAATCGTACGTCGTGGCACGCGGTATGCTCCAAGCACCGCAAGGGCTGCAACGGGGTTAATTATCTGACTGAGCAAAGCCGGCGGGACTTTTGCCGCCTCACGGAGAGCACGCTCCGCCATCGGACGAGCGGCTAAAAATGAGCGTGGATCATACGATCTTTAAAAAGCGGCTCTCGTTCACGCGCGCTCCCGACTGGGTGCAATGCGAACTTTGCCAGCGCAACGGCGAGCATCTTCCGGCCCGCTTCGTGGTCGCCGTGGACGACGAATCGGATCGGCCGCCGCCGATCGAATCGAGAACCTTGCGGTTGCTTTGCATCGATTGTTCGGCCCTGGTCGAGGGCGCGATCGACGCCGCCGAGTGGAAGCGCCGGACCAACTTCAGCGTCGCGGAGTAATCAATCGGGGGTGGAGTGGAAAGGTAAGGTCACGGGGGGGGCAGTGGTTAGAAAGGGGGGAGAAAGGGGCCGGCGGAAACGCCGGCCCCTTTGCATTTCATCAGGCCCGGTAAGGACTCGGTCTTCGCGCACTGTGGGAACGCCACGCTGGCAGCCTCGACGGCCGGCGGCGCTCACGCCTGGGAGGAGAGAGGCGGCCCGGAGTCGATAAACTCGCGGAGCCGCTCGAACCATACCAGCTTGTGTTTGAATCCCGGAAAACTCGCGTTGAGGCCGCTCGGGTTGGGCAACACGAAAACTCTAGCGCCGTGTATCAATTCGGTCTTGGCGCCGGCGCCGGCGGTGGCGGCTTCTGTGGCGGGCAGGCCTGAAGCCCTTGGCGGAACCTTACCGAAGAACTCCCGATAGATAGTCACGCCGACGAAGGCGACCACCTCGGGTTGCAGACGCCGAATCTTGGCCATCAGCCGCCGCCTGCCGCGCTCGATCTCTTCGCGCTCCAATTCGGCGGCGGCGCGCGTCGCGCGCGGGCAGAGGTTGGTAAGCGCGAGGCCGAATTCGACCAGCCGGCGATCCTCCGTATGTGTCAGCTCGACCGGGACCAGCCGGGCCGCGTAGAGCAGCCGCCAGAACGGATTGCCGGGGCCGGCGAAGTGATGGCCGACCGCCTCGGAGCGCAGACTCGGATTGATCCCGACGAACAGCACTCGCGGTTTGGGCGTGAGGATATCGCCGAGTGGCACGCGTCAATTACTACGCGATCAGCGCGGCGGAAGGAAATATTGCGGACACGAGCTGCACCGTCGATCATCCGTGCAGTCGAGTCTGAGACACGCTCTGCGCGCGCCGCTTGGCACATCGATCCGTCGCCCCTCGGGCGAATAATGGGTATCGTATCGTCTGCGCGAAGCCAGCTCCGCGGAGCCAAACCTATGAAACCTACAGATCAGATCGAACTGTTCGAGGCGATCTACTCGGCGCGCGCGCTAAGACAGTTCCGTCCCGACCCGGTACCCGACGAGCTGATCTCGAAGATCCTCAACGCCGCGATCCAGGCGCCCTCGGGCGGCAGCCGGCAGCAATGGCTGTTCGTCGTGGTGAAGGACCTCGAGCAGCGGCGGCGGCTCGCCGCCATCTACAAAAAGGCGGCGGAAATTGTGGCCGCGTTTTACGCCGTGCGCTCCCGCCCCGCCCATGTCGACGAGGCGGGGTATCGGCGGATGCTCGCGTCGGGAAGCTATCTCTACGAACACATGGATGAGGCTCCGGTTCTACTGGTGCCGTGCATCAGGCCCGAGGCGCTGAAATTCCCGCCGCTGGCGCAGCGCGTCGATCAGGCGGCGCTCGCGACCCAGATCGATCGCACCAAGTGCGCCAGCATCTATCCGGCGGTCCAGAACATCATCCTCGCCTGTCGCGCCCTGGGACTGGGTACCGTGATCACGACCAATCACCTCATCTATGAAGACGAGGTCCGGGCGGTGCTGGGATTGCCGTCGGAGATTCAAACCCATGCGCTGATGCCAATCGGTTATCCCCGCGGCAGGTTCGGCCCGATGCGCCGCCGCCCACTCGCCGAGATCGCGATGCTCGACCGCTTCGGCAACGCGTGGAAAGCCACCTGACCGGCGTCGCCTACGGCCCTTCCGATGCGCGTGCTTCCAATATGCCACCGCTAAACCAAGTCCTGATGCAGTGGCACGATTTCTACGCTCTGATCGGCGAGGCGTCGGCGACCCTGGTCGCGCTGATCTTTGTCGCCGCGTCGATCGGCGCCGAAGTCTTCACCTCCAAACATCAGGCCGGCATCCGTTCCTTCCTCTCACCGACAGTGGTCCACTTCACTGCGGTGCTGGTTATCTGTCTGCTGGCGAGCATCCCGACCGAAACCGGGGTCGTTCTCGGCGCTCTTCTCGGGTGCGTCGGCGCTATCGGCCTGGTCTACTCGGGATGGGTCTGGCGCAGGATGATGAAGCACGGCATCGTCGCCTCGATCGACACGGTCGACCGTCTCTGGTACGCGCTGCTGCCGATCCCGGCCTACCTGTTGGTCGGAGCGGCAGGCGCAGGCCTCTGGAGAGGGTCCGACGTCAGCCTGAACATCCTCGCCTCAGCGCTGATCCTGCTGCTGCTCATCGGGATCAGAAACGCGTGGGACATGACCGTGTGGATCATCGACCGCCGCGGCCAGCAATGAGTATTCCACTCCTGACCCACCGTGCATCACGCGCTTAAGCGGTTGATCCCGTCCAGCGCTGCGTTTTTATAGCATTCGGCGAGCGTCGGATAGTTGAAAACTGTATTCACGAAGTAATCGATAGTGCCTTTCATCGACAATATCGCCTGACCGATATGGACCAGCTCAACTGCTCCGTCGCCGACGATATGGACGCCCAGCAGTTCTCGCGTCTCCCGATGAAATACCAACTTCAGGATTCCGCTTATATCGCCGATAATCTGGCCACGCGGGACTTCCCGGTATGCAGCCTTGCCGATTTCGTATGGGACGCTCCGGTTAGTCAGGTCCTCCTCGGTGGCACCGACGAATGAGATTTCAGGTATCGTGTAGATTCCGTAAGGGAACAATTCCGGTGAGTGTAAGGCCGGAACCTTGAAAGCGCGGCACACGGCGATTCTTCCCTGTTCCTTTGAGGTGGAGGCGAGACTGGGGAATCCGATCACATCGCCGACCGCATAGATGTGCTCGACCTCGGTCTGATACGAACTGTTAGTCTTCAGGCGGCCTCGCGAGTCAGTCACGAGGCCAGCGGCAGCGAGATTCAGTTCGCCGGTCGCGCCGTTACGCCCCCTGCTCGACAAGGCCTTGTCGGTAACGATCTGTTTCCCGCTCACCAGACAGGTGCGCACCCGTTCTAAGCCGCCTTCTGCGAACACCTCTATCGACGAGACCTCTTCCCCCAGGCGCAACGTCACGCGCCGCTCGCGCAGGTGGTAGACGAGGGTTTCAACGATCTCCGCATCCACGAATTCCAGCAGCCGCGGGCGCATGTCGATAAGCGTCACCCGCACCCCGAGTGCGGCGAACATGCTCGCATACTCGCAGCCGATCACGCCCGCGCCAATCACCGCGAGCGTGCGCGGGAGCTCGCCCAGCCCCATGACATCGTCGCTTGAAAAAATACACTGGCCGTCCAGTGGAGTCCGCGCGTCGCGCACCGCCTGGGTGCCGACAGCCAGCACGATTGTGCCAGCCGTAATCCGTCTTTGAAGTCCGCTCAGTTTGTCCTCGAGCAGGAGACCGTGAGGATCGATGAAACTCGCGCTGGCATTTATCAGCTCGACGCCGTTGCGCGAAAGCTGATGGCGCAACACGTCGATCTCGTGACGCACCACGGGATCGACCCTCGCCAGAAGGTCCTGAAAGGTGATCTTTTCCTTGACCCGGTAGGAATCGCCATAAGCCGCGTGTTCGCGATAACCCGAGAGATACAGGATCGCCTCGCGCATGGTCTTGCTTGGAATCGTCCCGACGTTGACGCAGATGCCGCCAATAATCGGCTTGCGTTCAATCATGATCACGCGTTTGCGCAGCTTGGCGCCCTGGATGGCCGCGTGATGCCCCGCCGGGCCCGAGCCCACTACCGCGAGATCGTAGTCAAAGTCAGACATCGTGAATCACGCGACCCTCACTCTTGCGCACGCTGATGCCAGGGATCGAGAAAGAACGCCACACTGCCGGCGGATGAGGCTAGCTTTACGAAGGGCATAACTACGCTGGATAACTTACCGACGCATTAAGGCCATGTTGCGACGATGTGATCTGCCGGATTCGCCAGGCTCAGCCGCCGATCTGGTACATCGATCTGTCGCGCGTCGAGCGGCCCTCGAGCAGGTGATGCCCGGTCGGCTTGAGTTCCACCGCGCGCACCAGGATGCGCGCCACCGCTTCCATCCCGCCGCCAGTGCGAATGGCCTTCCGCACGTCCATCTCGTCGTCGTTCAGCAGGCAGAGATGGAACTTGCCGTCGGCCGTGAGGCGCATCCGGTTGCAGGTCCCGCAGTACGGCTCGCTCACCGGGCTGATGAAGCCGACCACGCCGCTGGCGCCCGGAAGCCGGTAGTTGCGCGCCTCGTCGGAGGGATTGCTCGATTCGAACTCCATCAGCGGTCCGAGCGCCACCTCGATCCGCCGCCGCGTCTCGATGTTAGAGACGTAGCGCTTGATCGAGAGCGTCGCGCACTCACCGCCCCCGAGCGGCATCAGCTCGATAAACCGTACGTGCCAGTCGCGCGCGATCGTCAGGGCGGCGAGGTCGACCACGTCTTCCTCGTTGTAGCCGGCCGCGACCACCGCGTTGAGCTTGATCGGCACCAGCCCGGCCGCTTCGGCGGCCATGATCCCCTCCCACACCCGCGCGAAGCTGCCCCATCGCATCTGCCGTTCGACGGTGAGCGGATTGAGGCTGTCGAGATGGACATTGATACGCTTGAGCCCGGCGGCCTTGAGCGGCATCGCGAGCTTGGGCAGCAGCAGCGCGTTGGTGGTAAGCGCGAGGTCGCCGAGTCCGGGCACCGCCGCGAGCCGCTCGACGATCTCGAGCAAATCGGCGCGGAGCGTCGGCTCACCGCCGGTCAGGCGAAACTTCCGAAAGCCGACGCTGACGGCGGCGCGCACCACCAGCTCGATCTCGGCCGGGGTCAGGAGTTCCTCGCGGGGCAGGAAGCGCAAGCCCTCGAGCGGCATGCAATAGACGCATCGAAGGTTGCAGTTGTCGATAACCGAGATACGGAGGTAGTCGATTTCGCGGTTGAACGAATCTCTTGGCATGCTTGTCTAGCTAATGCCCGTCTTGCCGGTATCTTGCAAAGCTTGCGGCACCGGGGCGCTGCGGTCGAACCTATATTTCGATTGTAGTCGCGCACGATGCGCGCATTCAACCACGCTTTTCCCGAGCCCTCGCTGATTGCTGGCAAAATCCGGCTCGCTTTGCGAGAGTGGTTTCCTATGGAAGCGAAAGCCAAGGCTGAAATCCTGCACGGCGTGATCCGCAAATTCGCCACCGGGGGGAGCGATATCACCTCCGAAGAGTGGGGCCGGTTCGTCGCCGCTCAGAACGACGGCTATCGTACCGGGCCGGAAATCGGAGAGCGCGTTCCCGAGTTCACATTGCCCGACCAGCACGGCAAAAACCGCACGCTGAAAGACCTTTCGGGACCCAACGGCCTGCTGCTGGTCTTCAGCCGCAGCGCCGATTGGTGACCGTACTGCCGCAACCAGCTCGTCGAGCTGCAACAGTCGCTGAAGACGCTCCGGACCGCCGGAATCAACGCCGCGTCGATCACCTACGACTCGCGCGAGATTCTTGCCGCCTTCGGCGAGGCCTACAAAATAGAGTTTCCGATGCTCTCGGACGCCGGCAGCAAGGTGATTCGCGCCTTCGGAATCCTCAACACCAACGTTCCCGAAGATCACAAGATGATGTACGGGATGCCGTTTCCGGGCGACTACCTGCTCACGCCCGAAGGTATCGTGCGCGACAAGCGATTCCTCCCGAGCTACGAGTATCGCCCTTCGGCGACCGGACTCGCGCTACGCAACGCGGAGGGCGCCGCCGCCACGAACTCCGTCGAGATCGACGCCGGCGCGCTGAGCGCGACCGTGACACTGTCGGCCGATCGATCCTTCCCCGGCCAGGAACTGGCAACCGCACTGCATATCCGGTTGCGCCCGGGCTGGCATATCTATGGCAAACCGCTACCGAGCAACTACCGGCCGACCGAATTGATTTTTGAAGGCCCGCTCGTCGGCGAACAATCGATCGAATTGCCGGCGGCGAAGCCGATGTTGCTCAAGGCGCTCGGCGAAACGCTCCCGGTGTACGAGGGCGAGATTCGCGCGACCGGCAGGCTCGGGATCAAATGGAGTCCGCCGATGCCGGCGAAGTTCATGGAGCCCTTCGGCAAGACGATCCCGCCGGGGCCATACAAAATTGCCGGTACGCTGCGGTTCCAGCCGTGCAGCGATACGGTGTGCGAACCGCCGCAGGCGATCAGGTTCGAGCTGCCGCTCGAGCTTGAGGCCGGAGTGCCGCCGGCGCAAAAAAAGCCTGCCTGAGCGCTGGCGCGGCCGCATTCGACGGCGGCGCGGGAGGAGAATATCTCCGCGCCGCGGCTCGGGATCCTCATCCACACCCTCTTCCACATACGATGTGGGCGAGGGCTCTGAAAGAGCGTTTGCGGGATTGTTGTAACTATTTTGAGTAAAGCGCTCGACGCATTGACTACATTCCGCCGCCCCCTCCTTCTTGCCCTCGCCCCCGTCCGCGGGGGAGAGGCAGGGTGAGGGGGTAAATCGCTTTGCAACGGCTCCGACAGCTCAGCGCCTATCGTCGAGTATGTAGTTGCCCGATCTATAGCGGCGGGGCGCCTGCAGCCGGGTATCGCGGCCCGAATAGTCAGTTTCGTCTCTGATCAGCTCGCCTCTGATCAGTCAGGCGCTATCCGGGCCTAACTGAACTCGCCGCGGATATATTCCTTGGTGTGCTCTTCCCTGGGATTCTCGAAAATCGTCTGGGTCGGCCCGTACTCGACCATATAGCCAGTCCGGCCGCCGGAGGTAGTATCAACGTACAAAAATGCGGTCGTGTCCGCGACGCGTTTGGCCTGCTGCAGATTGTGGGTGACAATCGCGATGGTGTACTTCTTTTTCAGCTCGGTCATTAGCTCTTCGATCCGGCGCGTCGCTATCGGATCGAGCGCCGAGCACGGCTCGTCCATGAGCAGCACCGCCGGCTCGGTCGCGACCGCGCGCGCGATACATAGCCGCTGTTGCTGTCCGCCGGAGAGCGCGAGCGCGCTGGTGCGCAGCTTGTCCTTGACTTCATCCCACAGTGCGGCCTGGCGGAGAGCCGCTTCGACCTTGTCCTCTACGGGGCCCTTGTAGCGGTTCAAACGCAGTCCAAAGGCGACGTTCCTGAAGATACTCATTGCGAACGGATTGGGCTGCTGGAATACCATCCCGATATGCCGGCGCACGGCCACCGGGTCGACCCTGGAGGCGTAGATGTCCTGGCCGCGAAAGATAACATGCCCCTTGAGTCGGAACCCGCGCACCAGATCGTTCATCCGGTTGAGGCAGCGGAGCACTGTGCTCTTGCCGCATCCCGAGGGCCCGATGAACGCGGTGATCGTGCCCTTCTTTACTTTCAGCCCCACGTCACGCACGGCCTTGAACTTGCCGTAGTGAAGCTCGGCGATATTGCAATCGATAAGCGTGCCGTCTTGGAGCATTTGCTCGCGCGCGCCGTTCGCGTGTCCGTCAGTAGTCACCGGTGTAAGGGGCATGCCGTCTCCATTAGCTAGTCGGCGGATCGTCCGGCCAGGGCCTGACCGACCACGTTGAATACCAGGACGATCACCACCAGAACCAGCGCGGCGGTCCATGCCAGTGCTATCTGGTTCTCGAATGGCGAGCCGGAGAAATTGTAAATCATGACCGCGAGCGACGCAGTCGGCTTCATCAGGTCGCCTATCGTCTTGGGCAAAAAATTCGGCGTCGTCCGGCTCATCCAGAAATTGCTGAACAGCGCGGTGAACAGCAGCGGCGCCGTTTCGCCGGCGGCGCGCGCCACCGCGAGCATCACGCCCGTGAGCATCGCCGGCGCGGCGGTCGGCACGATTACTTTTGTCACAACCTGCGTCGGCGTTGCGCCCATTCCGATTGCCGCTTCCCGCATCCGCGACGGAACCCGCTTGATCGCCTCTTCGGCAGTCAGCAGAACCGTCGGGAGCATCAGGAGTGCCAGTGCGACTCCGCCCGCAGGGGCAGAAAACTCTCCCGTCACCACCACGACAACCGCGAAAGCAAAGACACCCGCCAGGATAGACGGCAGACCGGTCAGCACCTTGGCCGCGAAACGCACCGCCGAGGCGGTCTTGGTGTCGGGGCCGAATTCGGTGATATAGATCGCCGCCAGAACCCCTAACGGTACGCTAACCAGGGTGGCGATAGCAACTATTACAAAAGTACCGACGATGGCATTGCCGAAGCCGCCGCCGGCCGTCATCGCGGCGGGCGGAAGATCGCGCAAGCTGCCCAGGCTGAGCGTCGCGGTGCCTCGCACCACCAGCATATAAAGCACCGAAAACAAAGGAAAAAGTGCCGCGAGCGTGGCCGCGCCAGTGAGCACGCTCATCACGTAGCTGAAGAGCGTACGCGGACGGCGGAGCGAGCGTTGCAGGCTCTCGAGATCGATCCCGGCGGGCGCGGCGGGTTGTGTCGGCGTCGCCGCCATCAGCGCAACCCCTTGAGGCCCGCGTCGGCGCGCTGAAGAATCAGGGTCCCGATGATGTTGACCACCAGGGTGATTGCCAGCAGCACCAGCGCGACATACATCAACGCGCCGACCTCGATTTTGTCGGCCTCCGGAAAATGATTTGCGAGCAGCGCCGCGAGCGTGTTGGCCGGGGAGAAAAGCGACCAACTGATCACGTTGGCGTTACCCGCCAGCATCGCGAGCGCCATCGTCTCGCCCAGCGCGCGGCCGAATCCGAGGATGATTCCGCCGAAAATTCCGGTCGCCGCGGTCGGCACGAAAACCGCGAGGATCGCCTCCCAGCGTGTGGCTCCCATCCCGAAGGCGGCCTCGCGCAGCTTCGGCGGCACCGCGACCAGCGCGTCGCGCGAAATGGCCGAGATGGTCGGCAGCACCATGATCGCCAAGACGATCGAGGCCGGCAGCAACCCGGGGCCGCTAAGACCGGTGCCGAACAACGGAATCCATCCAAGATGCGCGTGCAGCCAGTTCGCGGGCGGGCGCACGAAGGGAATCACGACGAAGATTCCCCACAGTCCGTAAACCACGCTCGGGATCGCGGCGAGCAGCTCGACGGTGATTTTCAGCACATTCTCGACCCGGCCGGGCAACGAGCTGAGCCACGAATAGTCCGACAGCCGCAGGAGGCCGAGCACGCTATCAAGTCCGGAGGACAGAAAGCCTTCGCTGAGAAAAATGGCAATAGCCAGACCAAAGACCGTTCCGATAGCCAATCCAAGTATCGAACTATACAAAGTGCCGACAATCGCCGGCAGAATTCCGAACTGCGCGCGATTGGAGTCCCAGGCGGTTCCGCTGAGAAAACCCAGGCCGTAGCTCCGAATCGACGGCATCGCCTGCCGTCCGATGCTGAAGACCACGCAGAAGACGAGAATGACCGTGAACCATGCGACGGCGAGCGTGCAGCGGCGGAATATGCGATCCGCCCCGATCTCGAACGCGGACGGAGGCTGAGATATGTCTGCCCCGGCAGGCTCTACCACTTCATCTCCTGGGTGCCCGCCGGGGTGGAAAATATCGCGCGCCGTTCCCGCCTCGCCTGGGGTCATGAGATCTGTTCGAGCGCCTTGCTGACCGCGTCCACGACGTTCGCGGGCAGCGGGATATAGCCGAGATCGACACTGAACGACTGGCCCTGGGTCAGGCCGTATTGAATCACCGACTTGAGTGTGGCTGCGGTATTCGGGTCCTTGTACTTCTTGTAGCAGAGCAACCAGGTGTAGGTGACGATCGGATAGGCCTCCGGGGCGGCTGGATCGGTGATCCACGCGCGTAGGTCGGCCGGCAACTGCACGCTCGCGAGCGCATCCTTGCCGCTCGTCAGATCTGCTTTCACATATTTGCGGCTCTTGTTCTCGAGCACCGCCATCGGCATCTTGGTCTGCACCGCGTAGCCGTACTCGACGTAACCGATCGCGCCCGGCGTTTCCTTGATAAGCGCAGTCACGCCGGCATTACCCTTACCCGCCACGGCGGCCGGAAAATTTACCGACTTCCCGGCGCCCGGCCCGCTCTTCCACGCGTCGCTGATCGCGCTCAAGTGCGAGGTGAAGACGAAGGTTGTGCCGCTGCCGTCCGAGCGGACCACAGGCTGTATTTTGGTGGCCGGCAGAGTGACGCCCGGATTGGCCTTGGCGATTGCCGGATCGTTCCATTGGGTGATTTTGCCGAGAAAAATTCCGACGTAGGCTTCGCGCGAGAGCTTAAGCTCGCTCGGGCCGTCGGGCAGATTGTAGGCGAGCACGATCGCGCCCGCGGTCATCGGAAGCAGCACGACGCCCTCCGGGACTGCGGCGATCTCCGCGTCGGTCATCGCCGCGTCGCTGGCTCCGAAGTCGACGAGATGCTGCTGAAACTGCTTTATTCCGGCGCCGCTGCCCAGCGCCTGGTAATTGATCTGAACGTCGGGATGGGCCTTGTTATATTCCGTGAACCACTTTTGATAGAGCGGCGCCGGGAAAGTCGCGCCAGTGCCCTGCAAGGTAATTGCGGCCTCGGCGTTGGTGGCAACCCCAGCGCCGAGCCTCGTCCCGAAACGGCCGCCCAGGGTCACAAGCCCGACGCCCATCAACGACACAGCAACAAGCAGCAGTACGCCTCGCGCTATCCTCATAGTGAATCCCTCCTGTTTTCGGGAGGCCGCCAGACGGCGAATATGGCACCGGGGCCTCCATTCAGATCAAATTATTGTTACGGCAATGTGTCAGATACGTGACGGTTTCGTTTCAACTCGCTCGCTAATCTCACTGACTACGGGCATTTGTTGGCCTCATCGACCACAAACGCTGGCACGAGGCTCGGATGGTGATCGGCCGGAATGAACGCCATACCGCCCGGACTCGTGAGCCCAGTCACGATTGGAGTGACAAACCCCGTGGTCAGATCGGTTTGCCCGACGAACGCCCCGACCACCGTCGATCCACCCGGCGTCGTTACCGACACGATGGCCGAGTATGCCGCGCCGGGCGCGAAGTACGGCGCGGTTATCGCATAAACCGTTTGGGCGCCTTTGTCCGCCACCAGCAACGTGCCCTTCGCAGCATTCGCGAACACCGTATCGTCGGCTGTCGTGTCGCCAACGACCGTTCCGTCGGCGAGCGGCGAGGTCAGGGGCACAACCAGGTTATTCTGGCACTTCTGGCCGGGATGCTGCACGATCACGAGTTCGCCGTCACCCTGGGAATCGAGCACCAGTTCGCCGAATGGATCGATCATCAGCGAATCCGGATCCGTAAGATTGAGCGTCACCGACTTGCCGCTGGTCACGTCGGTCGCCGACGCGTTGTCGTTGAGAATGCCCGTCAGTTTGACCTTCTTGTCCTTTGACTTGAATCGAACCAGTCCGGGCTGGGTATTCGGGGTGGGGTTGGACGCGCTGATATAAACCGCATTGCCGAAGAACACTAGATCGTCGTAGCCGCCGCCGTGCGGTCCGGTCCCAAGCACGAAGGTCTGACGCTTGCCGGTGCTTGGCTCGATGATGATCAGGGTCGCGTTGGCGTCTTCGTTCTGCAGCGCCCACAGATCGCCGGTCGCGGGGTTGAATCTCAGGCCGTCGTTATGGCCGGCGACGGTGTAGGTCCTCACCACAGTACCGTCCATCTTGTACTTGACGATCGTGCTCATCGCGCCGCCTGAACCGTCGGGCTTGCCGCCGTTGCCGTAGCCGATAAAGACGTTGTTACGCGAAAACGTGATCGAATCAGGCACTGTATAGCCGTTCTCGGATATTGCAAAAGTGCTGATCGAATAGGGAGCAAACGGCACCGGGCCCGCCGTGTGCGCGACGGCCGGCAGCATGGCGCCGAGCAGCATCAGGGAAGCGCCACAGGCCAGCGTCCTGGCAGCCGCGCCTCTTCGACAGAAAGCGTTTTTCACAGTTCTCTACCCTCCCGCGTGATGAACGCGCATATCCTGGATGACGTGTTGAATGCGTCAGTGAGATAGCACGCTTGAACATCGCCAGAGTTATCGGACGATTAACGGCGCGTTAAAATTTCACGCGGTGGTGCTCATCCTTCTTTTTTCCTTACGCAAGTTATTTTTTATTCGATTAGTCAGAAGCTCGATGCTGGCTCTTCGCTGTAGTGCGTGAAACTATACTCAGTTGTGTTGAGCCTCCAACTGAAAATTGTTTCGCAACCTGAACTTAACATTCGCGCAATACGCAGTTCATCCGCCTTCGCTACAAATACACCGTTCTTTTTACCCACAACTTTCAGGAGGGACAGATGCACAAGAAATTGAGGCTGGGCGTCGCGATCGGCGCCCTTCTGCTGGCGACTGTGTCGATCCACCAGCAGACGTTTGCCGACGAGTTCGAAGGCGGGGGGAGTGATATCCGTCACGTGCTGCTGATCAGCGTCGACGGGTTCCATTCGTTGGATTTCGCCAATTGCGCCAACGGGATCAGCGGTTTCAAAGGCGGCACGCCGTATTGTCCTAATCTAAAGCAGCTCGCCCTGCACGGGGTGAACTATCTCAACAGTTCCACTTCGAAACCCTCGGATTCGTTTCCCGGCCTGATGGCGATCGTCTCGGGCGGCTCGCCGCGCACGGTCGGAGCCTTTTATGACGTCGCATATGATCGTTCGTTGCAGCCGCCCGCAGTTCCGACGGGCAACGGAGTGTCGGCGGGTACCTGCACGCCAAACCAAGTGCCGACCGGCACGCGCACCGAATACGAAGAGGGCATCGACATCGATCAGAAGCAGCTCAACGGCGGGGGCACCGACGGCCAGGCCAATGCGATCGATCCGAACAAACTCGAGCGGGATCCGGCCCATAACTGCAATCCGGTCTTTCCCTACAACTTTGTCCGCACCAACACAGTTTTTGGCGTGATCCACAAAGCCGGCGGGCGCACCGGCTGGTCCGACAAGCATGCGGCCTATATCGCGGTCTCGGGGCCCGGCAACGGCAAGAACGTCGACGACTTCTATTCGCCTGAAATCAATTCCGATTCCAAGAACTTTGCGGCACAAGCGCCGACTCAGCTCACCATTCCCGCCTGTCTCAAGAGCGGGGTGCCGTTCCTGCCGGACCAAGCCGCCCCAGCCAAAGACGATGACTACACCGGGAGCTTCCAGAACATCCAGTGCTATGACGGCCTCAAGGTTATGGCCATCCTCAACGAAATCGACGGCAAACGCCACGACGGCAGCGGCAAGGTGCGCGTGCCGAACATCCTCGGCATGAATTTCCAGGCGGTCAGCATCGGGCAGAAACTGGTCTACCAGCACGGCTCGGTCGCCACGGGATACAGCACCACGGGCGGGTATCTGGATTCGGTCGGGACCCCCAGCGACTCGTTGTTCAACGAAATCGTGTTTATCGACAATTCGATCGGCATGATGGTCACTGAGCTCAATAAGAAGCATCTGGCAGACTCGACTCTGATCATAATTACCGCCAAGCATGGGCAGTCTCCGATCGATCCCAAGGTGATCAATCGCATCGATGGAGACAATCCCGGTGTTACCAAGTCGCCCTCGACTATCATCACCGCACTACTTCCCGACTCAGAGGTCAACCAAATCGGACCGACCGAGGACGACGTGTCGCTGCTGTGGCTCACCAACAGCACTCCGGCCGAGACTGCGACGGCGGTCGGAATGCTGGAGAGCGGCACCAACCCGACTCTGGGCGGCTACAATGGCGGAGAGATTTTCTGGGGTCCTTCGCTCGACCTGATGTTCAACGATCCGTCGACCGATCCGCGCACCCCGAACATCGTGGTGGCGCCCAACGTCGGCGTGATCTATACCGGCCACCAAGCGAAGGTCGCGGAGCACGGCGGCTTCGCGCATGACGACACCAACGTCATCCTGCTAGTTTCAAATCCGGAAATGTCGCCCGAAACCGTGAATGCTCCGGTGCAAACCGCCTCGGTCGCGCCGACCATCCTGAAGGCGCTGGGCCTCGATCCGCAGAGCCTGAAATCGGTTCAGTTGGAGCACACCCCGGTTCTGCCGGGTCTCTCGCTTCCGAAGTAAGGAGCCCCAAAGGGGGGAGCGGGCAAACCCTGCCACAAACGCGGCGGGCGTCCTGGGTCATCCGGGGCGCCCGCGCTCATTTCGGGCGCACCACCGGCGTTTCGTTCCGCCTCGTATCATCAATATAATCAGTCTCGAGCCCGGGTTCCGCTCGAGACCAGTTCCGCCTTTGAGGGGGTGAGTATCCCGATGGCGTTTCCAATCAATCGCCCACGGCGGCTGCGGCGCACCGAGACGCTGCGCCGCATGATCCGGGAAACGCGCCTTGCGTCCGACGACCTGATCCAGCCGTTCTTCGTGTGTCCGGGACGCGACGTCAAGCGTCCGATCGGTTCGATGCCGGGGGTGGCGCAGATGTCAGTCGATCAAGTGGTGCGCGCCGCGCGCGAGACGCACGCGGCCGGCGTTCCGGCGATAATCCTGTTCGGCATCCCCCAGCGCAAGGACCCCCAAGGCAGCGAGGCGTGGAACGACCAGGGCGAGGTGCAACGCGCGATCCGCGAAATCAAGGAGCACGTGCCCGGCCTCGCCGTGATAACCGACGTCTGTCTGTGCGAGTACACCGACCACGGCCATTGCGGCGTGGTGGCGGGCAACGACGTCGACAACGACGCGACGCTCGACCTGCTCTCGCGCGAGGCGCTCTCGCACGCGCGCGCCGGCGCCGACATGGTCGGACCGTCGGACATGATGGACGGGCGGGTCGGCGCGATCCGCCGGGCGCTCGACGAAAACGGTTTTACGCACATTCCCATCATGGCCTATTCGGCGAAATTCGCCTCGGCCTTCTACGGACCGTTTCGCGAGGCCGCCGAGTCGGCGCCGCAGTTCGGCGACCGCCGCTCCTACCAGATGGACCCGCCCAACGGCGACGAGGCGATGCGTGAGATCGCGCTCGATCTCGCCGAAGGCGCCGACATCGTGATGGTCAAGCCGGCGTTGCCGTATCTCGATCTGATCTACCGCGCCAAGCATGAGTTCCGCGTGCCGGTAGCGGCCTACAACGTCTCGGGCGAGTACTCGATGCTGCGGGCGGCGGGGCTCAACGGATGGCTCGACGAGGAGCGCGCGGTGATGGAAGTGCTGACGTCGATCAAGCGGGCCGGGGCCGACATGATCCTGAGCTACTTCGCCACCGAGGTCGCGAAACGGCTCAAATGATCGCGGCTGCGCATCCGGCGGTTCTCACGGAGATTCAGAACCGCCTATAGACCCCCACCCTAGCCTTCCCCCAAAACATTTGGGGAGCGAATTAGACAACTCTCAGCGAGGAAAATTGGCGGTGGCGTCTCGAATCAGACTAACCGCCGCGTCGGGATCGGCGACCTCGACAATCAACTGGCTATATCCTTCGTCGGCCAGATCAATGGCTACAGCATTTTGCGGATTAACCACATCCCAAAACACATGCTGCCCTTTTTTGTAATACCAGCCGGCCGAGATGACGCCCGGAAAGCCGGTACCGCAGAGCCTCCACCCTTTCCACGATCGCCCGGCATCCTCAGGATCGCGCCGCACGTCCCTGACGTGGTCGAGCGGAATCAGAAACTTGCTTTTGAACGCAAAAAACTTGTGCCATCCCAAGATTTCGACCTTGAGCCTGCCGTCTCCGATCGATAGCTCGACCATCGCGACCTCAGTTATTCGCGTACCTTGGGTTTGATGTGAATCTCGTAGTACGGGCGCATCGCGCGCAACGCGCGCATCTGATGATACGCGAGCTCGTCGTCCGGATAGCGATGCTCCGGGCCGAGCACGCATCCAACTCGAGCGTGGCATCGCCCGGCGCAGTCCGGCTCGGCCTCCACCCGATGCGTCAGGCATTTCGGCACGTCCCATCCGGCGGGAAAACTCACCGCGCCGACCGGACACGCGCTGATGCAACTGCGCGGGACGCATCCGGGACACGGATCGAAGCCGCGCGCGTCGCCCGGCGCGTCGAGCGCCACGTCGAGCAGCAGCGCCGCGCGACACGCGATCCACGGACCGAACGTCGGATGCACCACGACGCCGAGGATGCTCGGCCCGGCGATTCCCGCCGCTTTGCCCAACTCGACGAAGTTGAGCGTCCGCCCGCCGCCGTGCATGAACGGATGAACGATGGTGTGGCGAAGTGCGGCATCGCGGAGCGGCTGGGCGACCTCGCGCTCGACCACCTCGCGCGTGAAATCGTCGAGCGGATTTTCGCGCTCCCACCATCCGGGATTGCGCGCCGCATGCCGCTTGAACGCCGCCCAGAAATCGCCGCCGCCATTGCCCAGCACCAGGATCGAGCGCGCCGCCGGATCGATGAGCGACGCGCGCGCGTCGGGCTGAACCGCCGCGTCATAGCGCGCAAGCGGGATCGCGGCGCACAGGTTGAGCCCGTGGCGTGCGGCGGCCGCGCGAACCGCTGCGAGTATCGAGGACGGGTCAGACAATTTTGTAAGTGACCAGCGCGTCGGCGATGAGCGCGCCTTGCTGGTCGCGGATTTCGACCGCGATGCTGGCGATACGTTTGCCGGCGCGGCGGACCCGGGCCCGCGCGAAAAGATCGGTTTTCACCGCCGGCGCGGTGTAGTTGACGGTCATCGAGATAGTCGCGCTGCTACGCGTCTCGGGCATCGTCCAGACCGCGGCGCACGCGGCAAAGTCGGCCAGGGCCGCGATCGCGCCGCCGTGGATCGGAACGCCGGGACCGCCGGCGTTCAAAATGTGCTCGCCAAACGGCATCCGCACCGTCACCTCGCCCTCGCCGCGCGCTTCGATCTTGAGCCGCAGCGCGGCCGAGAACGGCCCCCCCTCGAGTTCGCCGAGCACCGCGTCATGTGCCATCCCTGCCATCGCCGCGCCCTACGATTTCAGTCCCTTGGGCTCATCTTTAATGTTGGTCGTTTGATCAATGTCGGGTGTTTGATCTGGCTTTTGATCGTGCACGCCCAACCTTGCGCGTTTGCTCTTGCGCGCCTGGCGAGCCGCCGCCAGCCGCGCCATCCGAATCGCCTCGCCGACGGCGGCCTCCGGATCGTCGGCGTGCTCGATCCCCTCGATTTGCGGCCACGAACGGAGCGCGACCAGCGGGCGGCCGATCTTGAGCGCGAAACCGATTTCGCTCAGCGTGCCGCCCTCGCCGGCGAGCGCGACCACCGCGTCGGCGCTGCCGATCACGACGGCGTTGCGCGCCTCGCCGATCCCGGTCGCGATCGCGAACTCGATATGCGGGTTGGCGGTGCCGTGATCGTAGCCGGGCAGGATGCCGATGGTATGCGCGCCGCGTTCGAACGCCCCACGCGCCGCCGCTTCCATCACGCCGCCCCGCCCGCCGCAGATGAGCGTCGCGCCGTGCGCCCCGATCTCCGCTCCGACCTTGTGCGCAAGTTCGAGCACCTCGACGCTGGCGCCGTCGCCGCCGCCGATAACCGCGATTGCCGGACGCCGTAGCATCGCAGGCTCACACGCCCAGCAGCGCGGGAAGTTCCGCGATGTTGGCGACCACGAGATCGGGCTCGGGGATGCCCTCGGGCAAAGGCGTGCCGCGCCCGTTCACCCACGCCACGCGCATCGCGGCCTGCCGCGGGCCGAGCACATCTTCGCGCGGCGTGTCGCCGACGAACAGGATGGTACGCGGCTCCACGTGCAGCATCGTCAGGATGCGCTGATAGATGAGCGGATTGGGCTTGCGGAGGCCCGCCTCGGCCGAGATTATCACCGCCTCGAACAGGTCGGCGACGCCGGTATTGAGCAGGACCTCGCGCCCGCACTGCGCGTCGTCGAAATTGGAGAGCAAGCCGAGGCGGAAGTGCGGCGCCAGCCGGCGCACCGCGTCTGAGCGCTCGGGCGGCGCGAACGTGACCTTGCGCACGCCGTCCATGTGGACGCGAGTCACATGAAAGGCCAGCAGGCTGCGCTCAGCGGGATCCGAGTACCCCAGGCGCTCAAGCGTGCGCTCGAAGCGCTCCTGGCAGGTTATTTCGATTCCCTCACGTTCGCGCTCGGCGTTAATCTCGTCGATCACGTCGTGGTAAACGGTGAGAAACGTCTCGATCTCGAAGCGCGGGCCCATCCGCTCCTGGAGCGACGGCAGTATCCAGGGCAGCGTGCTGTGGGTCGAACGCTCGCGCCAGTGCAAAAGCGGCAGCCGCTCGGGTTCCCATTTGACCAGGGTGTCGAAGAGATCGAACACCACAACTTTGATTGCGCCGTTATCCACTAGAGCCGATATCCTGTAGAGCCACTATCCTCTGGAACCATTATGCTCGAGGCGTGAGCGCGACGGTGCTTGCGAGCAGCGCCCCCAGGTTGAGCAGCATCACTCCGCCATTGAGCATGACGGAGAGATGATGCAGCCGGTCGAATTCGGCGCGGCGCGCCGGGTCGGGATTGGCCTCCTCGCTCACCGCGCGAATCGCGTCCACCTGCGGCCGGACCACGGTGCCGGCGTAGGCCGTCAGCCCGAGCGCGACGATCAGCGCCAGCGCCGCGATCGCCCACCACATCCGCGGTGTGCGCGTCGCGCAGAGAAAGATCGCGAGGATGACCGCGATCGCGCCGCAGACATAGCCGAGCAGGTAGTAGCGCGGAAAAATCACGCTCGTCAGCTTGCCGGCCTCGGCTATCGGCAGCACCTTGAACAGGACCGGCGCGATCACCGCGGTGAAAAACACCATCCCGCCCATCCAGCAGACCAGGCTCAGCAAATATACGAACAGCACGGCTACCATCGAGGCTTCGCCTCCGGGCGTCGTCGCAAAGAGATCAAAATGATCAATTGAGGTAAGGCTTGTTGACGCCGGGCAGCGGCCGGCGGTCGGAGAAGCCGGAATCGATTGTGTGCCAGGCGATAATCTGGCGCTCACCGGATTGCCAGCATAAGAAGACCACGTCGTCCTCGATTTCATACGGGAAGTCGACCAGCCCCTGATCGATATCCTTCAGGAAGCATCCGAGGGCCTCGACCTGCCCCGCCATCTCGGCCATCCGCGCGGCGTATTCCTTGAGTTCGGGGTAGCGCTCGATGAGATCGGACAACGGCATCGCGGCGATTGAGGAATCGTGACGGCGAGCGAGTTCCCGGATCTGGGCGCGCAGGGCGTCGGCCTCGACTTGCAAGCCGCGGACCAGAATCTCCATACGGGGGATGAGGGCGTTGGCTTCCTCGACCGTGAATACTTTCTCGAACTGATGCTTTGCCAAGCTTTTGCCTCGATAATTGGCGCGGCACGCCGATCGTGGCTAGGTTCTAGATGGAGAGGCCGAGCTTGTCTGCCCGCAGAGCGTATATTACGTTAATCGATCGCTAGGGTGGAAGCGCCAGCGGCTCTCGGCCGCTATTGGGGAGGCGGCTCGGATTCTATGGCAGAAAAATCGGATAAAGCCAAAGGCGAAAAGCGCTTCGATATCGAAGAGGATCTAAGCAAGGTCGAAGTTCCCGACGTTTTGCCGGTGCTGCCGCTGCGCGGCATCGTTATTTTTCCTAACCAGATTCATCCGTTCCTGGTTTCGCGTCCGGCCTCGCTCAGGCTGATCGAGGACGTGGGCCAGGCTTCGCGCGTAATCGGGCTCTCGGCGCAGAAGAATCCCGAAGAGGAGAACCCGGCGCCCGACGGATTGTTCCCGCGCGGTACGGCGGTGCGCATTCTCAAGATGCTCAAGTATCCCGACCATAGCGTGCGGGTGCTGGTGCAGGGCATCGCGCGAATCGATCTGCTCGATTTCGTCCAGCTCGAACCGTACTTCCGAGCCAACGTACGGCGCCTGGCCGAGTCGGTCGAGGGCGACAAAGAACTCGACGCGCTGCAGGCCCATCTGGTGAGCCAGTTTTCCAAGTTCGTGTCGCTGGTGCCGTATCTGCCCGACGAACTGCAGGTGATGGCGATGCAGGTGCGTGAGCCCGCTCGCCTCACCGACATGGTCGCGTCTTATCTGAAAATTGCGGTCGAGGAGTCGCAGGATCTGCTGTCGACCAACGACGTGCGCGCGCGCCTGGAAAAGCTGATCGTCATCCTGGGGCGCGAGATCGAGCTGCTCGAGCTGGGCCACAAGATCCAGTCGCAGGTGCAGACCGAGCTCAACAAGAACCAGCGCGAGTACTACCTTCGTCAGCAGCTCAAGGCGATCCAGAAGGAGCTTGGCGAGGGCGACGCGCGTTCTTCCGAAATCGAGGACCTCGAAAAGAAAATCGAAGCGGCCAAGATGCCCGAGGACGCGCGCAAGGCGGCCGACAAGGAGCTGGATCGGCTCAAGATGATCCCGCCCGAATCGGCCGAGCATACTGTCGTGCGGACCTACCTCGATTGGCTGGTCAGCCTGCCGTGGGCGGCCTCTACCGACGACAACCTGGACATCAAGCACGCCCGCGCGGTGCTGGACGAGGACCATTTCGACCTCGAAAAGGTCAAGGAGCGCATCCTCGAATTCCTCGCCGTGCGCAAGCTCAAGAGCGACACCAAGGGGCCGATTCTGTGCTTCGTGGGGCCGCCGGGAACCGGCAAGACCTCGCTCGGCCGCTCGATCGCGCGCGCGCTGGGACGCAAGTTTGTGCGGCTGTCGCTCGGCGGCATCCGCGACGAGGCCGAGATTCGCGGACATCGCCGCACCTACATCGGCTCTTTGCCCGGCCGCATGATCCAGGGCCTGCGTAACGCGGGCTCCAACAATCCGCTTTTCATCCTCGACGAAGTCGACAAGCTCGGGACGGACTTTCGCGGCGATCCAGCCTCGGCCCTGCTCGAGGTGCTCGATCCGGAGCAGAACAACGCCTTCGTCGATCATTATCTCGACGTGCCGTTCGATCTCTCCAAGGTATTGTTCCTGACCACCGCCAACGTGCTCGATCCGATTCCGCCTGCCCTGCGCGACCGGATGGAAGTGCTGGAGCTGCCCGGCTACACCGAGGAGGAGAAGCTCCAGATCGCGGAACGCCATCTGGTGCCCAAGCAGATTTCCGAGAACGGCCTCGGCAGTACCAAGATCGAGTTCACCAAGGACGCGGTGTCCGAAATCATCCGCAGCTACACGCGTGAGGCCGGCCTGCGCAACCTCGAGCGCGAAATCGGCCGCGTGTGCCGCAAAATCGCGCGCGCACTCACCGAGGGCGAAACCGCTCCCGAGCGCGTCACGCCCGACATGCTGCATCGCTTCCTCGGCCCGCGCAAATTCTTCTCCGAGGCCGCCGAGCGCACCCAGGAACCGGGCGTTGCCACGGGTCTCGCGTGGACGCCCAACGGCGGCGATATCCTGTTCATCGAGAGCACCCGGATGAACGGGCAAAAGGGCGTCACCATCACCGGCTCGCTGGGCGACGTGATGAAGGAGTCGGCGCAAGCCGCACTCTCATATGTGCGATCGCGCGCGGCGCAACTCGGCATCGCGCCCGACTTCTTCGAAAAATCGGACCTTCATATCCACGTCCCGGCCGGCGCCATCCCCAAGGACGGTCCCTCCGCCGGCGTGACCATCGCGGCCTCGCTCGCCTCGCTGCTGAGCGCCCGCCCGGTGCGCTCCGACGTCGCGATGACCGGCGAGATAACCCTGCGCGGCAAGGTCCTGCCGGTCGGCGGAGTCAAGGAGAAAGTGCTGGCGGCGCGCCGCGCCGGAATCAAGACCGTAATCCTGCCGCGGCGAAACGAAAGCGATCTCGAGGATATCCCCGAAGAGGCCCGCAAAGAGATGGAGTTCGTGTTCGTCGACACGGTCGACGAGGTCCTGCGCCACGCGCTCCGCGACGGAGTCGAGCCGCATCCGGAAGCTGTGCCGGCGCGCGCCGAGCGCACCGTACTGAATTAGCCGCACTTGCCCTGGGGACTCGCGGAGCGGCTTTGACTAGCGGACGCGACCCAAGACGGCTAATATGAAGCTATCGTGTCGGGGATGCCGCGCGATAATTCTTGGGGGAAGACCGTCTAGATGCCTGAGCTGAGGAAGGACCCGGTCGTTGGACGCTGGGTGATCATGGCCACCGAGCGTGGCAAGCGTCCGTCGGATTTCAAATTGAAACGAGACCAGCGCAAGGGCGCGCCCTGCGCGTTTTGCGCCGGGATGGAGCAGATGACGCCACCAGAGGTGCTCGCCTATCGCGACAACGGCTCGCAACCTAACGGTCCGGGATGGCGTGTGCGTGCGGTCAGCAACAAGTTCCCCGCGTTGCGCATCGAGGGCGCGGCGGGACGGCGCGGCGACGGGCTGTACGATCTGATGAATGGAATCGGCGCGCACGAGGTGCTGGTAGAAAGCCCCGACCATGATCGCGGGCTGGCCGACCTCGAGCTGCATCAGATCGAGGAACTGCTGTGGGCCTATCGTGAGCGGACGCTCGATCTCGCGCATGACGAACGCTTCCGCTACGTGTTGATCTTCAAGAACCACGGCGCCGAGGCCGGAGCGAGCCTGGAGCATCCGCACTCGCAGCTGATCGCGCTGCCGATTTTACCTCTCCTCGTGCAGCAGGAGCTCCGCGGCGCAAGCGACTACTACTCGCTCAAGGAACGATGCATCTTCTGTGACATCGTCGACCAGGAGAGCCAGGACCGCCGCCGCGTGGTGTTCGAAAACGACGAATTTATCGCGGCCTCGCCCTTCGCGGCGCGCTTTCCCTTCGAGCTGTGGCTGATTCCGAAGACTCATGGATCGCACTTCGAGCACGCGGCGACCTCGTACCCCGGCTTCGCCAGCGCGATCAAGTCGAGCCTGAGCGCGCTAAAGCGCTCGCTCGACGATCCGCCGTTCAACTACATCATCCACTCGGCGCCGCTGCGCGAAGCCCAGAGCAAGCACTATCACTGGCACATGGAGATCACGCCTGCGCTGACCAAGGTGGCGGGCTTCGAGGTCGGCACGGGCTTCTATATCAACCCAGTGCCGCCGGAGAACGCGGCCGAAGCCTTGCGCGAGGCGCTCGCGATGACCGACGCGCGGCCCGCGCCGCAGGTCGCCAAGGCAAGCTGATTTCTTAGCAGTCGTTGTTGTAGTCGTTCGTAGTCGTTCTTTGCAGTCGTTTCTTTTTCTTCGCGCTCCCCTCTCTGAAATCTCGCCCACCTAATTCGCGGAGAGGGGGCAAAAAGATCGTCGGTGAAAAAGTGAAAATCGCAATCGTTGCCGCCGAGATCACTCCGTGGGCCAAGGCCGGCGGACTCGCCGACGTAATCGGCGCGCTGCCCGCGGCGCTCAAGCAAAGCGGCGCCGAGCCTGCGGTCATCCTGCCGGGCTACCGTAGCGTTCTCGACGCGCTCAAAACGGCGCCGGCGGCCGAGAATCTCTCGGTCCCGGTGGGCGACTCCTCCGAGCGCTTCGATCTCTTGCGGGCCGAGACCCGCGACGGCGTGCCGCTCTACCTCGTCAATCATCCGGGCTACTTCAATCGCCCGGGAGTATATGGCGAGCGCGGTGCCGACTACCCCGACAATCTGCATCGGTACGTGATGTTCGGCCGCGCGGCCGCGCTCGCCGCGGCGCGCTTCATCCGGCCCGACGTCCTGCACGCTCATGACTGGCACGCGGCGGTGGCGCCGATCGTGGCGCGTGCCGACCCGGCGCTGCGCGAGGCGCTCGGCTCCACGCTGACCGTCTTCACCGTGCACAATCTCGCCTTCCAGGGAATCTGCGAGGCGGCGGATTTCGGGCTGCTCAATATCGACCGTTCCTACTTCTCGGTCGAGTGCCTGGAGTTCTGGGGACGCGTTAATCTAATGAAGGGCGCGATTGTGCTGGCCGACGGCGCCTCAACCGTGAGCCCGACCTACGCGCGCGAGGTTAGCAGCGATCCGGAGCTGGGCTTCGGATTGGAGGGCGTGCTGCGCCACAAGGGCAGCCGCTTCGTCGGAATTATCAACGGCGCGGACTACACCGAATGGGACCCGGCGATCGACCCGATGATCGCGGCCAAGTACACGCCGGCGCGGCGCGAGGGCAAGGCGATCTGCCGGCGCGCGCTGCGCAAGCTCGCGGGCCTGTCCGATCGCGACGATGCGCCGATAGTCGGAATGGTGACGCGGATGACTCCGCAAAAGGGGATCAACCTGCTCGGCGAGGCGCTCGACGCGATGATGGGTCTCGGCGTGCAGCTCGTGATGCTCGCGAGCGGCGATCCGGCGCTGGAGAAGTATTTCAAATCCGCCGAGGAACGCTTCCCCGGTCAGTTACACGTGCGGCTCGCTTTCGACAACGCCTTTGCCCATCAGATTCAGGCCGGCAGCGACATCTTCCTGATGCCGTCGCGGTTCGAGCCGTGCGGGCTAACGCAGATGTATGCGCTTAAGTACGGCACCGCGCCGCTGGTGCGCGCCACCGGCGGGCTCAAGGACACGGTCACCGAGTTCGATCCGCAACACGGCACCGGCAACGGCTTCATGTTCAGCGACTATCGCGCCGGCGCGATGGTGGACGCGATGGCGCGGGCGCAGCGGCTCTTTGCGGACCACGCGGCTTGGCGCCGCCTGATGGACAATTGCTTAGCCGCGGATTTCTCCTGGACCGTGTCGGCGCGCCATTACCTGCGATGGTTCGACGATCTGCGCCGCGGGCGCCGCGCTTGACCTGCAATTCTGGGAAGACCGGCCGTGCCCACTACGTCATCATCGCCGATCCTGGTTTACGCCGACGGCTCCTGCGAGGGTAATCCGGGGCCCGGCGGATGGGGTGTTGTAATCGTCACCCCCGACGGGACGCATCGGCTTAGCGGCGGCGATTCACAAACGACCAACAACCGGATGGAAATCATGGCGGCAATCGAGGCGCTGCGCGCCCTCGATCCCGGCGTGCCGGTGATCGTGCGCAGCGACAGCCAGTACCTGGTCAGGACGATGAACGACGGCTGGCGGCGCACGAAGAACCTCGACCTGTGGCAACAGCTCGATCGCGAGGTCGCGCGGCACGACGTGCGCTTCGAGTGGGTGCGCGGTCACGCGGGCGACGCGCTCAACGAGGAGGCCGACGCGCTGGCGCGCGAGGCGACGCAGAGCGCGGCGAAAGGCCGCGCTCCGCGCCGCTCCGGCGCAGCCGGCGTCACGGCAGGGGCGGCGCCGGCGGTGACGCCTCCCGAGGTGGGACGCGCGGCGCAGGGCGCCGCGCGTCCTGCCTCGGGAGCGTCAGCGGCCGAGCGCACGGCCGGCCTCGGCCGGCCGATGCGCGCGGCCGCAGGTGGAGCGGCGGCGGCGGGCAGAGCCGCGCCCGCCGCTCCATCCACTCCATCCGATCCTTGGGATGACGATGAGGAACAACTGATAAACGAGAAGCTCAGACCGATGCTCGAAGACGACGAGCGGATCGCCAGATGCGACGTGTGTAAGCAGCTCTTCGTCGCTCGCGGCGACGAAACCTGCTGCTCGCAAGCCGGCTGTCAAATATCTAAGCGGTGCTAGCGAGCCGCTCAAACGTGGCTCGCCGCCTGCGCGCTCAAGCATGGAGCGGAAGCGCGCGCTGAGCGCGCGCGCTTCCGCTCCATGCCCATTACGAATTTTGTCGCTCTGTCAGTTGTTCGCGGCTGCCGAGCGCTCGGCGATCAGCTTGTCGACTTCGGCGCGCAGGCGCGTCAACACGTCGTCGTAGCGGAAATTGCCCAGCTTGCGATCTTTCTTCTTGAGATTCACCGTCGTTGGACCGCACCACAGCCCCAGGTCCGCGTCGTCGGTCTCACCGGGCCCGTTCACCCGGCATCCCATCACGGCGATCGTGATCCGATGACGCGAAGCGTAGGTAGTAATCTCCTTCACCTGCTGTGCCAGCTCGACGAACTTTTCGTTCTCGACACGCGAGCACGAGGGGCACGAGATGATGTTCAGACCGGTGCCGAAGTCGGGCACCGAGATGAAGCGTCCACTCGCGACGTCCTTGATGATCTGATGGCCGACGGTGACCTCTTCATGCTTGCGCTCGTTTGGCAACGTGAGCGAGACGCGGATGGTGTCGCCGACGTGCTGCGCGAGCAGCTTCTCGAACGCGATCCGGGTCTTGATGATGCCGTCGGGCGGGAGCCCGGCCTCGGTGACTCCGAGATGAAGCGGAACGTCGGGCCGGCGCGCGGCAAAGCGCCGGTTAGCTTCCAGCACCTTGGCCGGGTCGGAGTCCTTGAGCGAGACGACGAAGCGGTCGAATCCCAACTCGTCCATCAGCTCGCAGTGCCACACCGCCGACTCCACCAGCGCGCTTAGCTGGTCGCCGGGATATTTCTCCAGGAAGGCCGGCGCGACCGAGCCGCAGTTGACCCCGATCCGGATCGCGAGGTTGTGTTCGCGCGCGACCTCGACCAGCCATCGGACCTTTTGCGGAACGGTTTTGGCTTTCTCGATATGGTGCAGATGGCCCGGGTTGTAGCGAATCTTGTCGACGTGCGGGCCGACCTTGCCGGCAATACGGTAGTTTTCCTGAAGGTCCACCGACAACACGATACCGCGGGTCTGCGCGCGAATTTCCTTGAGCGCAGGAACTTCCTTTTCATTGTCCAGCGCGATTCGCACGATTCCGGCGCCCGCGCGAGCGAGCTGATGCGTCTGCGCTACGGTCTGGTCGATATCGACCGTGCGCGTCGCGCACATCGACTGAACGACCACCGGCGCGCCACCGCCAACCTTGAGTGCGCCGATCTCGATTTGCCGCGTCGTGCGGCGCGTCCCTGCCTGCTCCATTAACGACAACTCCGCCTCTTCCACGCGCTTTAGTGATTGTGGCCTTCGTGACTATGCGCCGGCGCGCCCGCCTTGGCGCGCTGCTCGTCGCTCACCGCCATCGCGATCGATGAGTGAGCAAACGCTGCGCCCGCCCTGAGCGCCATCGCGACGAACGCCGCCTCGGCAATCTCCTCGTCGGTCGCGCCCTGCTTGATCGCCCGCTTGATGTGGTCCTCGATACACCACGGACAGGCCGTAACGTGCGCCGCGGTCACGGCCATCAGTTCCTTGGTCTTGGCAGGCAGCGCGCCGTCCTTGAAGATCATCTCATCCCAATCCATGAACCCCTTGAAGTAATCGGGCTTGAGCTGGCGCAGCTTGCGCAGGCTTTTGATCGTCTCTTTGGCAAAGAAGTCTGCCATCGTTCGTCCTCCGGAGCCATGTCCAATCACGAGGGTTTGTACCCGAACTATAACAGATGTTCGCGGGGCGCGTCCCTAGTAGAGCTGTGTGCGTCCGGGCCGATCAAATTCTTGTCACAATTACGTCATAAATCGGCCCTTATATATGGCCTATGTTGGTGCCGGGACCATTAGCTGAGCTTCTAAAATAATTTAGACCGGCAACTCTTGAAATGGTCCGTTGGCACCACTATGGTCGGCTAACCATGCTCTGAGTTGAAGGGGGGACGGAGAGGCAGGGAGCTGGAGGATACGCGGGCTAACCCGGGGGAGCCTCAAGTCTTGTGTGGCGAGTCGCTCGCCCGGAAAGGCGGGAGTCGTTAGCTATGCGGCAGCATAACCTTGGCGCGCAAGCGCCGGATTCGTTCACAGCCTCGGACCTCATTCTGCCTAGTCAGTTCTTTGAGCTGGTCGGCAAGAGCCGGTTCACGAGCGAGCAGCGGCTGATGCTCGCGGTGTTGGCCGACGCGATCAACATCCTGCAGGACTGGCGCGGGTCGTTCAGCGCGCGCAAGCGGCGGCTGTTTATCGAGGCCGCGCGATGGGTGATGGCGCGCGGCACCAACGTGCCGTTTAGCTTCGATAACGTCTGCGACGCACTCGAAATCAGTTCCGCAGCGCTGCGCGATCGGCTAAGCGGTCTCGCCGTTGGCGCCGACGATTCGCGTTTGCCACTGGCGCGACTGCGGCTGAAGGAGGCGGGACGCCTTCAGCACATGACGGTCAATCGCAGCCGGCGCGTCAAGCGTCCGAGCGGTTTGCACGCCCGCCGCGCCTGAGAGAGGCGGCCTGCGCCGCGCCGCCGACGCGCCGTTCAGTTTGAGGTGCGAGCTGCGCTCTCGGCCGGGCCGCTGTCAAGCATGCAATAGCCGAATTTAACCTCTTTTAGCTACGTACGCGATATTTCCCATCGAGCTTAAGTACACGAAAAGTAAGGGTTTTCCTGGGGTTTTCGCGGCTCATTTGACGGCCCCGCCTTCGGCCTTCTATGATCGACCGGCCAGATTCCGGAGGTTTTCGTTTCGTGCGTATGATCCTTCCGCCGATCGTCAATCGTAGGGAGATTGACCGCAATCTGGTGCTCTTTTTCCGCCAGCATCGAGCCGGCGCGTTTCGCCGCGCGATTTCCGACTTTTGCCGCTACTACAACGTTAAACGCCCGGCGATCGAATGGTTCGAATACCTCGATTGGGGCAAGACCGCCGGCAAGACCTTCGAGGACGGACGCATCCATCTCGTCCATCCCGAGAACTGGAAGCGCGGCCGCATCTATAACAAGGAACGCATGTGGATCGCGATGGTTTATCACGAGATGGGCCATTACCTGTTCTGGACCGACGCCGAACGCAAGGCCGACGCCTTCGCCTTCAGGATGGTGCGTGGATTGCGCCGACCCCAGCGGCGTACGCGGTCGCGCATGCGGTTACGCGGGCAGCTACAGATCACCGCAAGCACTGCGCGCCGCACAGCCGCAACTCCCCGGCGCGCGAGCCCTTCACCCGGGCGCACGGGCTCGTCGATTCGCCGGGTGAGCGCGCCGGCCCGGCGGCGCCGCTCGCGCACCGGCCGGCGTCTGCGTCCCGCCTAGCTATTTCGCTATCCCCTGGATCGCGCATCCCTCGAAGTCCCGCCGGGACACTCGCGTGTAAGGCTATCGGGCGGCTATGATGTGATCGCGATGGCGCATAAGCCAAATGTCGAAAATCGATGGTGGGTCGAGACCTCGGTCAAGCGGCCGCGCAAGGCCGAACCGGCCGCGCCCGACGCGCGCGGCGGCGAGCACGACCCGCCGCACGAGGCTGGCTCCGAGCAGGCGCCTCTGCAACTCGCGATCGTGGAGAACTTCTACTCGGTTGCGCGCGACTACGATCAGGATCGCGCCAAAGAAGACCTGACCGACAACAACCTGCGCATCGCGCGCGCGGCCAATCCGCAGCCCGGCCAATGGGTCTACGTCGCGATGACCGAGGAGCACTATCCCGCGCGCCTGATCAAACGGATCAAGGATGAGTTCCGTTTGCCGCGCGAGGCGCGCGGCGTGATTCTCGATCACGGCCGCGTGGTGCGGCTGCTGGTGTGCGGCCCGCAGCTCGAGGACTGGATGCTCGACGTGACGCTGAGTGACGAGCCGTCAGTCGACGTCTATGTGTGGAACACGATGCATCGCGAGCGGCTGTTCAAGCGTGCCGAGGAGGCGCTGCGCCAGGCACGGCGCTGGGCGCTCAGCCTGATCGAGTATCCGCCGCCGCGCGACGAGCCCTTCCGCGGCGCCCTGCTGTAGGCGGCGTCCCGATCCTCTAGGCAACTCTGCATGCGGGTTGACGCGGCTTACGGAAATTCGACGCTGGCGGTGCCGATCACCAGCCGCTCGGCGTCCTCGTTTTCGATCCAGACGTCGATCTCGACGCGTTTCTCGGCCGGTTCGACGTGGGTCACGAAACCGTTCAGCGTAATCGTATGGCCGGGTTGCACCGGCTGCCGGTAGGTCGTCCCGAGCCGCGCCAACCGCGCTCCGCTCTGCCCGATCCAATCCGTCACGAGCCGCGAGAGCATCCCGAGGCTCATGTTGCCCGGCGCGATCATCCCGGGCAGCCCTTCTGCGCGCGCGCCCTCGTCGTCGGTGAAGCGCGGCACGTCCATCCCGCAAGTGCGCGCGTAGGTCCGCACCTGATCCTTGCTCAGGTGGATTTCCTGCGGGCCGAGCGTATCGCCGATCTTGACCGCGTCGAATTTCATGATGGACATTGAGGCAACCTACGGCCGGTTCATGAAGCGATGGTCGATGTGCGCGACGACCTCGCCGTTTTGATTTTGCACGGTCGAGCGCACGACCACGAACACCATCGAGCCGCTGCGCCCGGTCTTCTCGTAAATCTCCTTGACGTGCGAGCTGAGCGTGATCTTGTCGCCGGGACGGATCGGCGCGCGGAACTCGACGTCCTTGCCGGCGTCGAAGCCGGCGCGGCCAAATCTCGGCACGTGAGTGAAGAAATGGCGTCCATTGCGGAAGGTGACCGCGAACGAGGGCGGCGCGACGATGCCGCCGTACGCTCCCTTTTTCGCCGCCGCCTCATCTGTGTACAGCGGATTGGTCTCGCTGATGGCGGTACAGAACTTGCCGATGTCCTCGGCGCTGACGTTGACCGGATCGGTAACTTCGAAGACCTTGCCGATCAGCGCCGGATCGTAATCAACCGCCATTGTGCCTTACCTCGTCCGGGACCGCCGCGGGCACGGGCTTGCGCTTGGGGCGGAAATCGACCGGTTCGTACTTGCCCTCTTTGAGTTCACGCACCAGGTCCTCGATCGAACGGATATCGGCCTCGAAGCGGGTCGCGCAGAGCGCGATCAGACTGACCAGGTGGCTGTCCGATCCGCCCACCGCGCGGTAGCCATACTTGTGCACCAGTTCCATCGAGCGATCGTCTTCGCCCTTGCGCGAGCCGCCGTTGAGAACTTCGACCGCGACCACGTTTTGAAGGGGCGGCTTGACCGCGTAATGCTCGTACAAGCCGACGGTCGGGCGTCCGGGATGGCACGGCACGGCGACCCCGCCCATCCGCCCGACTTCGTCGATCAATTCCTGCGCGTTCAGCCGGACGTTGGCGAAATCGAAGCGCCGCGTCATCTCGTCGGTCACGCCGAAGACCAGCATGTGGCCGTAGTCGGTCTCGACTTCCGAAGCCTTGAGCACCATCAGGCCGAACTTGTCCTCGAGCGCGCGGTAGTCGGGGCTGGCGTTGAACTGGCGATGCTCGGTGAGCACGATGCCGTCGACGGGGCGCTCCTTATGGCGCAGCTTGATCCAGTTGAGGTAGGCCTCCAGCGGCGCGCGGCTGTCTTCCGAGGCTTCGCTGTGGCTGTGCAGATCGAGGATTGTGGCCACTTACACGACGTCCTTACCTCGCCGGGCGAAACTTGAGCAACGTCACTTCGGGCGTGGCGTCCTCGAACACGGCCTCGACGGGCATCCCTATTCTAACCTCATCGGGCTTGCACTCCACAAGGTTGGTCAGCACCTTGAGCCCCTCGGCGAGTTCGACGTAGGCCATCACGTAGGGCAGCGATTCGCGAAAACCCGGCGTCTGGTTCTGCATCGTCACCGTGAAAGTGTAGACTGCACCTTTGCCGGCACATCGCACCCACTCGGTGCGCGAGCTCAGACAGTTTGTGCACAATGCTCTGGGGTAATAGCGCAGATCGCCGCAATCGCGGCATTTCTGGATATACAGCTCGTGACGCTTGAGCGCCTCCCACCACGGGCGACTCTCCTCGTCGATACGCGGCAGCGGCTTGGCGTATTTTTTCTTGTCGGACTTTTCGTCGGCCATCGTGGAGTTCCTGTTCTGCAGCTAGTGCTTCGCCGGTCTACTGATTGCTCAGGATGAGCGTCGCGCCCGAGTGGCGGGTGCCGAGCGCGCCGCCGGTGCCGTGACACAGCGCCAGCGCGCAGTCCTTGACCTGGCGCGGGCCGCATTCGCCGCGCAATTGCTTGACCGCCTCGATCACCAGGAAGATGCCGCGCATCCCCGGATGGTTCGACGATAGCCCGCCGCCGTCAGTGTTGGTCGGGAGCGCGCCGTCGTAGCGTAGCCGGCCGCCCGTAATGAATGCGCCGCCTTCGCCGCGCCTGCAGAATCCGAGATTCTCCAGCGTCATCAGGACCGTGATCGTGAACGAGTCGTAAATCATCGCCATGTCGATGTCGGCCGGGGTGACGCCGGCGCGCTCGAAGGCGGGCGGTCCCGATTGCGCCGCCGCCATCTCCATGAAGTCGCGCCGGCCGCGCGCCGGATGGCGCACGGTCTCGCCGCAACCGAGAATGTAAGCTGGCTTCTTCTTCAGATCGCGCGCGCGTTCGGCCGAGGTCACTACCAGCGCGCCGCCGCCGTCGCTGATGATGCAGCAGTCGAGCAGATGCAGCGGCGACGAGATGATGCGCGAGGCCATCACGTCCTCAACCGTGATCGGGTCGCGATACTTGGCCGCCGGATTCATCGAGGCGTGCAGGCGCATCGTGACCGCAATTTCGGCGAGCTGCTCGGAAGTCGTGCCGTACTCGTACATGTGGCGCTGCGCCATCATCGCGTACGCCCCGACCGTGGTCGGTCCGTACGGCACTTCATACTGATCGCACGGATCGCTGCCGCCGCCCCCACCGCCCGTTCCGATCGCAAAGCGCTGCGAGGCCGCGGTCGAGCCATAGACCACCACCGCGACCTTGCATAGGCCGGCCGCGATCGCGGCGGCGGCATGCGCGGTATGCGCGACGAACGACGAGCCGCCGATCGAGGTCGAGTCGAGGAAGTTGGGCGTCAGGTTCATGTAATCGCAGAACCCCACGATCCCCATCCCGCTCATCCCGATCCCGGTCGTGCACACGCCGTCGACGTCCTGGATCTTGAGCCCGGCGTCGTCGAGCGCGCCGCGCATGCTCTCGGCCATGATCTGAAACATGCTCTTGTTGGGCGCAAAGCGGGCCGGATGCTCGTAGACGCCGGCCAGCGCAGTCTTGCGGCTTAGGCTCATCGGACGCTCCTGGCTACAGTTCGGAGAGAAACCCCTCGATGGCGGAGTTGGTTTCGGCCGGCTGCTCGTTGGGCAGATGATGCGCGGCGTTCGCGATCACGCGTAGTTTCGAGCCGCGGATGCGGCCGAGGATAAACTCGGCGTCGGCCGGGGTGGTGATCGGATCGTCGGCGCCGGCCAAAATGAATGCCGGCTTGTCAATCCGTGCGATTTGCTCGCGCAGATCGCATCGCGTACACGCCACCATGTCGGTGTAGCGCACGCGCGGGTCGGTCTGAATCTGCTCCATCCAGCCCTCGCGCACGACCTCGAAGCGATCCTTCACCGTGGCCGGCGAAAAGCCGTCGGTGACAAAGGCCTGCGGCGCGCGGCCCATCGCGACCCCGTGCAGCGCCTGGATCCTCTCGGGCGGGATGTTGAACCGGGCCGCGGTCACCACCGGCACGATCGCCTCGACCCGCTTGGGATAGCGCAGCGCCATGTCCATCGCGATCGCCCCGCCCATCGAGCGTCCCGCGATCACTGCCGAGCCGATGCCGAGCGCATCGAGCAACGCGACTACGAAGTCGCTGTACTCCTGGACCGTCATGAGCCCGTCGACGCCGGCGGAGCGGCCGTGCGCCGGCAGATCGATCGCGAGTGGGCTGTGGGAGCGGCCGAGATGGCCGACCTGGTTGTGCCAGCTATGGCCGTTGGAGCCCGCGCCATGCAGCATGACTACTTTGCGTCCGCGCGAAAAGTCGGGCACCACGTCGGGCAGCGTGGTTTGCCCAGCATAATAGTAGTAGGTGGCGCAGCCCTGCACTTCCACGTACTTGGTCGGCATCGTTGTAAGCACTCTCCGGCGGCGTATTTGAGGTTAGCTATTCGGAATGAAGGGCGGTTGTCAAACGCGCGCCGGCCGGACGTTTCGCGGCGCCCGCGTCAGGCGCGCAATTTCAGGCACGGCCGTTCACGAACGGCCCCCACGAGATGACCGCCGACAAACTCTCAGGAAGACCGGATGGGGTCAGGAGAGAATTTCACGCAACGACCTGAGACTCACCACTCTAGCGGCGGCGGCGAGCAGCGCGGCGGCGACGCGGTGGACTTGCGGCCTCTCGACCCGCCTGGTCGCGCTCCCACTGTTCGATCGCTTCACGGCTGAATCGCCAGTTACTGCCGACGCGGAAGCCGGGCAACCGTCCCTGTCTGAGGAGGCGGTAGATCGTCGTAGGATGAACTCGCAGGTGTTCCGACAATTCCTTGATGGTGAAAATCTGATCGCTTTGAGCTGCTTGAGCCATTTGGGTGGGTTTGCCTGGAGGCGTCGCTTTTTGAGGGGTTCCTTTTTTCATTCCGTGCGGACGATAGACGCTCGATTTCACCTGCAATTCCAGCCTCTGATGTCGCCTTGGCGGAGTCAAGACATTTTATACAAAGGCAGGTTGAAGCTGCGTGCGATCGCTTGCAAGAGCGTTAAGATGCCACAAGCGGAATGCTGTCTATGCCACTTTTAGGGCAGTTTAAAGAAATTAGTCATTTTTCGATAAGTAAAAAAAAGTCAAAAATTGACAAGCGGAACTCCTCGCCTGGCCTTCTCCGGCCTCGAATAGTCTTCCGATTGGCGCAAGCCCTGCGCGTTCGGTTAAGTTTGGGAAGCGTGCGCGGACCGCCGCGGCCCGCGCCCGACTTCAGCGATAAAAGGCATGCGCTATGAGCCCGCCCGCCCCGCGCCGCAGTTTGTTGCTCGCGATGCTCGCGTGCGCCGCGCTGTTCTTCGTACCCGCATCGTTTTTCGGCGCGCCGCCAGCCGTCGGTGATCCAAGCCAGCCGGGCGCACAAGCCTCGCGCGCCGCACAGGTTTCACCAGACGCGATCGAGGTTCATTCGATCGAAGTTCACAGTGGACAGTTCGAGTCCGATGGAAAGCCGGTCGAGGATTTCTACTGCGTGCCGCTCGCGCCCGGAGCGCATCCGGCGGTCATCCTGCTGCATGGCGCCGTAAAGCGAGGCGATGGAAACCAGGGTTTTGCCGATCAGTGCCGCAAGCTGGCCGCGGCCGGTTACTACGCGATGTTCGTGGAATACTACAGTCAGGCGGGGCCGGCCCGGCCCGGCGATCCTCCTGTGACAGGAAAGGGCTTCGCGGCCTGGGTCAGCGGAAACTTTCCGATTTGGACGCGCGAGATCGCGAGCGCAATCGACGCGCTTAGCCAAAATCCCGAGGTCGAGCGCGATCGGATCGCGCTGATAGGACATTCGCTGGGCGCTTTTCTGGCGCTGGCCGTGGGCGCGTCGGAGGGCGGCCGTGTGGCCGCGGTGATCGAATACTATGGTGCGCTAACCAATACCGCCCCGCCGATGGTAGCGAACATGCCGCCCACGCTTATCCTGCATGGCAGCGCCGACACGACCATCCCGGTGCGCTATGCGTATGAACTCAATGCGCTGCTCACGAGTTACAATCGCCCTCACGAGATGAAAATCTATCCCGGCGCCGGGCACAGTCTCGACCCCGTAAATTTCCCCGACGCCTGGCGAAGGAGCCTCGATTTTTTGCGGCGCTACCTCGGCCGCTAAGCAAACGCGCAACTGACGCGACAGATCAACGCAGCCATTGCGGCAGGGAGCCAAACGATGGCGGACGAACCACTATCGCTCAAAGAAGCCGATGCGGTCGAAATCACCACAGTGCTCGACAACACCTGCGACATGCTGCTGCCCTCCAGTGCCACGGTGCGCCGCGCCTCGCTCGGGACGCGGCTCGGACGCATGGCGCTCCGCGCCGAGCATGGCTTCGCGGCGGCCGTGAAGGTAAGCGGCACGGGAACCTCGGAGTCACTGCTCTTCGACGCCGGGCTGAGCCGCGACGGCCTGATGCACAACCTCGACGTGCTCGAGCTCAAGCCCAACGAGATGCACGCGATCGCGCTCAGCCACGGCCACGCCGACCACACCAACGGGCTGGGCGGGATGCTGCGGCGGCTGGGTGGCCGCCGGATGCCACTGCTGCTGCATCCCGACGCGTTGCTCCAGCGTAAGGTCGTGCTGCCCGACGGCCACGAGATGCAACTGCCGCCGCCCGATCCGCGCGTGCTGCGCCACGACGGGGTCGAGCTGGTCGAGGAACGCGGGCCGTCATACCTGCTCGGCAACCTGGTGATGATCACGGGGCAAATCCATCGCACGACCGATTTCGAGACCGGCTTTCCGATCCACTTCGCGCGTATCGGCAAGCAATGGCAGGCCGACCCTTATATCCACGACGACCAGGCGCTGGTGGTGAACCTGCGCGGCAAGGGGCTGGTGGTGCTGACCGGATGCGGCCATGCGGGCGTGATCAATACAGTGCGCCAGGCGCGCGCGCTCTCCGGCGTGGAGCGCGTGCACGCGATCATCGGCGGGTTTCATCTCTCGGGGCCGCTGTTCGAGCCGGTTATCGCGCCCACCGTGGCGGCGCTCCGCGAGATCGCACCGGAGATGATCGTGCCGGCGCACTGCACCGGATGGCGCGCGACCCATCTGATCGCGCGCGAATTCCCCGGCGCCTTTGTACAAAACAGTGTCGGCACGCGCTTTGTACTGTAAAAAGAGCGCTGACACAGGACACAAGATTTTTGCTAGGATTGTGAAGGCGTCGAGACACGGGATTCGACGAGATCCACAATCTAGTCCGCAGCGAGGTTAACCTCTGAGCTTTTCCCATAGCCCTACCATCGAGGATGCGGAACGCGCCGTCCTGGTCGGAGTCGAACTGGCCGGTTCCAACGGCGCAATCGCCAGCGAAGACTCGCTCGGTGAACTCGACGCGCTGGCCGAAAGCGCTGGCGCGCAGATCGCTGCCACCGTCAGCCAGAAACTCAAACGTCCCGACCCGCGCACCTTTATCGGCCGCGGCAAGGTTCAGGAGGTGCGCGACCTCGCACGCGAGCGCGGCGCCACGCTGGCGATCTTCGACGACGCGCTCAGCCCCGCGCAGGCGCGCAATCTGGAAAAAGAACTCGAGCTGCGCGTGATCGATCGCAGCCAGCTCATCCTCGACATCTTCGCCCAGCGCGCGCGCACGCTGGAGGGCAAGCTCCAGGTCGAAATCGCGCAGCTAAGTTACCTGGCCCCGCGCCTGACGCGACAATGGGCCCATCTTTCGCGTCAAGCCGGCGGCGGCGGCGCCTCGGGCGGCCGTATCGGGATCCGCGGCCCCGGCGAAACGCAGCTCGAAGTCGACCGCCGGCGCGTGCGCGAGCGTCTGACTCGGCTGCGCCAGCGCCTCGGCGAAGTCGAACGCACACGCACGATCCAGCGTCGTCGCCGGCTCGAGGTTCCCTATCCAACCGTGGCGCTGGTCGGCTATACCAACTCGGGGAAATCGACCCTGATGAACGCCCTTACCCAGGCCGGCGTCGAAACTGCGGACCGCCCGTTCTCGACGCTCGATCCGACCATCCGCCGCTTAAGGCTGCCCGGCAAGGTGACGGTGATGCTGGCCGACACGGTCGGCTTTATCCATCGGCTGCCTCACATGCTGGTCGAGGCCTTCAAGGCCACGCTCGAGGAAGTCCGCACTGCCGACCTGTTGCTCCACGTGGTCGATGCGAGTTCGCCGCTGGCGGCCGAGCGGATAGAAATCGTCGATCGGGTGCTGGAGGAGATCGGCGCGGGCGCGGCGTCGCGAATCGTGGTGATGAATAAGATAGACCTCGTACCGGCCAACGGGATACGGCTTGCAACCGCATCCGACACGGTCGCGATCTCGGCACTGCGGACCCGGGGGCTGGACGAACTGCTCCGCGCGATGGCGCGATGGTTCAGCGCATGGCGCGAGGAAGTGACGGTTATGCTTCCGGCCGGGCGCGGCGACCTGGTCGCGATGGCGCGGCGAGACGGCGAGGTGCTGGGAGAGGAGTACAGCAACGGCACCGTTTCGCTGCGGGTACGGGTCAGCGCGCCGGTGGCCGGACGGCTGCGCAAAGCGGCGATCGTCTAAGCGGCAAGCGGCTTAGAGATGGGAGCGCATATCCCTAATCCTTCGCCACGGCCCGCCAGCATCCTGCCGGCGGCGGTCGGCCGCGTGCGCCTCGGGCATCTGCTCAAGCTCCCCAACATCATTTCACTCTGCCGCATCGGGATGGTCCCGATTTTCCTGGTCCTGCTGAGCAAGGACCGTTTCACGGAAGCGCTCTACGTCTTCGTGCTGGCGGCGGTGACCGACGCGCTAGACGGCGCGGTCGCGCGATGGTTCGATATCCGCACCGAGCTTGGAGCGATCCTCGATCCGTTTGCCGACAAGCTGATGCTGCTAAGCGCGCTGGTGGTGTTGACCTTCGAGCACGCGCTTCCGGTGTGGCTTTTGATTTTGACTGCGATCCGCGACATCGTGCTGGTGCTCGGCTACCTTATGATCTCGTTCGCCGCGGGCGAACGCTTCCCCGTACGGCCGAGCGTGTTCGGCAAAATGACTACGGTGCTGCTGATCGTGTGCGTCATTGGCACGCTGACGGCGCATTTCGGCCTGAGCCAGGGCTACTGGTACGCGCTGCTCTATCTGACCGGTACAGTGCTGGTGGTGTCGGGGATTCACTATCTGTACCAGGCGCTGGTCTATCTCAGCCAGCACGTCCCCGAACTGTTTTCCTAGCTATACTGTTTTTCTAGCTAGTTGATGACCTTGGAGGTGCGCAATTCCTCGATCGTCGAGCGCTCGACGCCGAGTTCGCGCAGCACTTCCTCGGTGTTCTCGCCCAGGCGCGGCGGAATCCGCCACATCCGCGCCGGCGTCTCGGTAAAGCGCGCGCCGGGATTTACCGTGCGCACGGTGCCGGCATCGGGATGCTCGTACAGGGTGAAGTTTTCGTTGGCGACGACCTCTTCGTCAGTGAACAGCGTCTCGTAGTCGTTGACGCGGCCGACCGGGACGTCAGCCTTCTCCAGCACTTCGAGCCACTCGGCGGTCGTGCGCTCCGGGAGCGTTTTGGCGAGCCCGCGCAGGATGCCGCGAATGCGTTCGGTGCGGTCTGCGACTTCGGTCCACCATTCGTGATGCCCGACGCCCAGGCACAACCGTTCGAACTGCTCGTCGGTGAACGGTGCGACCGAAATCCATCCGTCCTTGGTCGGAAACGGATCGAGGCTATGGCTCTTCGGCGCCTGGTCCTTGTATTCGTCCTCGGGCACGAAGGTGTAGCCCACCATCGTGTCGTTGCAGGTGAACGCCATCATCGCCTCGACCATCGGGATGCGGATGTTCTGGCCTACGCCGCGATTACGCGCCGCGTGCAGTGCGCTCACGATGCTGAGCGCGGCGGTCATCCCGCTGATCTTGTCGGCCAGCGCCATCTTGACCACCGTCGGCTGTCCGCCGCGCCGCCCTTGCAGCGCCGCCATGGTCGAGAAGCATTGGATCACCGGGTCGTAGGCGGGCGCGTTGGCGTAGCGGCCCTTGGGGCCGAAGCCGCAGATCGAGCAATAGACGATCTTGGGATTGAGCCGGCGGATGTCGGCGTAGCCGATACCGAGGCGCTCGGCGACGCCGGGGCGATTGTTCTCGATGAACGCGTCGGCGCGCACGGCCAGCATCCGCACCAGGTCGCGGCCCTTTTCTTTCTTGAGGTCGATCACGACGCTGCGCTTGTTGCGGTTGAAATTCAGGAACGATGCGGTGACGCCGTTCTTGCGCGGCCGCCCGATCCGCCGCGTGGTGTCGCCCTCGGGCGGTTCGACCTTGACAACGTCGGCGCCGAGGTCGCCCAGCAGCATCGCGCAAAACGGCCCCGAGACCACCTGGGTCAGGTCGAGGATGCGAAAACCAGCCAACGGTCCATCTGCCATGTGAAGTTATTCCTCAGTGCGTATGTCCGCCGCGCGGCGCCACCCGCCCTTTTCCCCCGGCCCCCTCGCCATCCGCCGATTTCGCCGGCGCGGGCGGACGCCGTCGTTTCAGGATACGAGCCAAGCCGCGCGAGCGCGAGGGTAGTGCCTGATTATTCCCGCAGCCTATCGCGCGTCAAGCGCCATAACACGATCTAAGAGCACGCACGGCCGCGCGTTGCGATCCTCGCACCTTTGTGGTCACCTTTAATAGAGCGTGCTCAGCCGAGACCCTCGCGCAAACGCGCGTGGCCAAGCGCCGGCAACTCGCGCCGCACTCGTAAAAGGTACTCGAAATCGATCGGCGCGACGACCACGCCCTCCTGGTCGGAGGCGCGCGCGATCACGCGTCCCCACGGATCGACGATCATCGAATTGCCATAGTCGCTGAAGCCGTGGACGTTGGTCCCGAACTGCGCCGGCGCGATAACGTAGGCCTGGTTCTCGATCGCGCGCGCGCGAATCAACGCATCCCAATGCGCCTCGCCGGTGGGGAAGGTGAAACAGCTGGGCACCGTGATGATCTCGGCGCCGGCGAAAGTCAGGCGACGATAGAGTTCGGGAAAGCGCAGGTCGTAGCAGACGCTAAGCCCAATTGTGCCGCGCGGCGTACGCGCCGAGACGACCTCGCTGCCCGCCAGCTTGGCGTCGGACTCCTTGACCGTGACGCGGCCCGGCAAATCGACGTCGAAGAGATGGATTTTGCGATAGACGGCCATCCGCGCGCCGTCGGGGCCGATCAGCACGGAAGTGTTGTAGCGCTTGGGCTGACCGGGCGCGTGCTCGGTTATCGAGCCGGCGACGATATGCAGGCTCAGCTCGCGAGCCAGGCGCGAAATCGCCGCCAACGATTCGCCCTCGAGCGGCTCCGCGGCAGCTGCCTCCTCGGAGCGCTTGCCGCGCCAGTTGAAGGTCTCGGGCAATGCGACCAGGTTGGCGCCGCGCGCCGCTGCAAGCCGAATCAAGCGCTCGGCGCGTTCGAGGTTGGCCGCCTTGTCGCTCCCCGCCGCCATCTGGATCGCCGCCGCAAGGTAGTAACTCATGCGCCTGCCTCCGATTGTCGCGCCGTCGCCGTCGATACGCCCGAGTTCATCGCGAATTCAATAACGCGGCACCGCGGGGTCGACCGTCGCCGACCATAGATCGATTCCACCGCTCAGATTCGACACGCGCTCGAAGCCGAGCCGCGCCAGGTACATCGCGACCTGCGCGCTGCGGATCCCGTGATGGCATACCACGACCGTCTCCTGGTCGGGGTCGAGTTCGGTTAGACGCGAGGGAATCTCACCCATCGGAATATGCGTCGCGCCTGGGAAAGACGCGATCGCGATTTCCTCGGGCTCACGTACGTCGAGGATGACGGGCCGCTCGCCGCGCCTCAGCCGCTCGCTCAGTTGCTCCGGGAGAATTTCACCGATTTCCATTTTTCAATTTTTCACCAATTCCACATCATAGACGCTCTGGCGTCACGGTTCATGATCGCGATTCTCGGTTGGGCGCCTGCGCCTTATCAATGTAGCATTGTCAGCGGGCCGCAGAGCTTAACGGGTACGGCCCGAATTCCCCGAGTTCGATGATCGAGCGCACGCGACAGATTAAATTGATGGCCCAGGCGATCGCCGAGGCCCAAAGCGGCGCCGGCGAGGGCGAAGTGCCGGTCGGCGCCGTCGTTGTCGGCCGCGGCACCGACGGCGCGGACGGCGTGATACTCGCGGCGGCGCGCAACCGCCCTATCGCGCTCAACGATCCAACGGCGCACGCCGAGATGCTCGCGCTCCGCCAGGCCGGTGCCGCGCTCGGCGCCTACCGCCTGGACGGCGCGGCGCTGTTCGTGACGCTCGAGCCATGCGTGATGTGCGTGGGCGCGATGGTTCACGCGCGGATCGCGGAGCTCTACTTCGGCGCGCGCGATGAAAAGGCGGGCGCGCTCGGATCGGTTTACGACATCGGGCGCGACGGGCGCCTCAACCATCGGATCGAGGTCTACGGCGGCATGATGGAGTCTGAATGCGCCGCGCTGCTGCGCGACTTCTTCCGCTCCCGCCGCGGCTCTGACTAGACTTAACAGGTCAACCTAATCTCCACGAATATCCGATACTCGCTATTCTAGAGAACAGCCATGCAGCGATTTCGAAAACTGGCGTCCATGATGGGTGTCGAGCACGCGATCATTCTCGCACCGATGGCTGGGGGGACCAGCACTCCGGCGCTGATCGCGGCCGTCTCCAATGCGGGAGGGCTCGGCTCGCTCGGCGCGGGCTACATGACTCCCGACGACATCGCGAAGGCGATCGCGGAGATCCACGAGCGGACCAGCAAGCCGTTTGCGGTGAACCTGTTCGCGGGCGGCTACGACGGCACCGGCTCCTCCGACACGGCAGCGATGCTCAAGCTGATCGCTCCATGGCACGAGCGGCTCGGCCTGCCGCCGCCGGCGGCTCCGGCTGGCTCATTGCCGCCGTTCGAGCAACAGGTCGAAGCGGTTCTCCGCTCGGACGTTCCGGTGTTCAGCTTCACCTTCGGCATTCCGGCGGCTGAGATCATGCGGGGAATGAAAGATCGCGGAATCAAGCTTATCGGCACCGCAACGACGGTGTCCGAGGCGCGAGCGCTGGAGCAGGCCGGCGCCGACGCGATCGTCGCCCAGGGCAGTGAGGCCGGGGCCCATCGCGGCACCTTCATCGCCGCGCTCGAGGATAGCCTAGTCGGAACGATCGCGCTGGTGCCGCAGATGGCCGACGCGGTTTCGGTTCCGGTGATCGCGTCGGGCGGAATAATGGACGGCCGCGGAATCGTCGCCGCCGCGGCGCTCGGCGCAAGCGGCGTGCAGTTGGGAACCGCCTTTATGGCCTGTCCGGAGAGCGGCGCGCCGCCGGCCCACAAGGCGGCGATTCGCGCGGTCCACGACGACGGCACCACGCTGACGCGCGCGTTCAGCGGCCGGCTCGCACGCGGGATCACGAACGGGTTTGCGGCCGCGATGCGCGGCCACGAAGACCAGCTTCTGCCCTACCCCGCTCAGAACAACCTGACTCGCCCGATGCGCACCGCGGCGGCCAAGCAGGGCAACGCCGATTGCCTCTCGTTGTGGGCGGGACAGGCCGCGCCCCTCGCGCGCGAGATGCCGGCCGCAGAGCTGGTCGCGCAACTGTTGCGCGAGACGGCCACGATGCTCGCATCTATCGTCCAGTAGCTCGCGCAATAGCGACGGCTCTCGCCTATAATCCGTCACGCGCGCAATGGGCAATTTCCGATTCTACCGCCGCCTCCATATCTTTCCGGGTCTCTCGGTCAATCTCTCCAAGTCGGGGCCAAGCCTCACGGTCGGCGTGCGCGGCGCCCATCTCACGATGGGTCCGAGCGGCGTCCGCCGCACCGTCGGCATCCCGGGCACGGGCATCTACTACACCTCGCACAGCGGCTACCAGAGCGGAGTTCATTCGGCGCACGTCGATACTCCGATCAGTCCCGAGCAGCAGCAGTGCGCGCACAGCGTTGGTGGATGGCTCGCGCTGGCCGCGATCGTCGGAATCGCGCTCGTGATCGGCATCGCGATCGGCTCCGCTGGCCACTGACACACTCGCGCAAGTCTCGCGCGATTGCGCAGGACATATGAGATTGACTATGAAATTGTGCATGGCGGCGGGACGATGCTTCGGCCGCTTTGACTAGCCGCGATGCCCAGCGAGAAAGCCAAAGACAACAAAGCCCTGGCGGCGACCTGCGTCGCTTGTGGCAAGGCCGTCTCGACCGAGAGCATGGTCAGCCTGCTCGGCCGCGAAAACGGCAAGTACAAGCAGTTCAACGTCTGCCTGGTGTGCGCGAACGGCGGATGGCGCCCGCCCGGATTCGAGGGAATCTACACGCCGCGTCCGATCTAGCACGGCCAGGGTCAGTCAGCCGTAGATCACCCGTACATTCTTCGCGCCTCGGCGGACAATTCGCCGCGGAAGTCGGGATGCGCGACGGCGGCGAGTTCGCGCGCGCGTTCGCGCAGCGACTTGCCGGCGAGCTTCGCCACCCCGTACTCGGTCACCACATAATGGACGAAGGCACGCGGCAGGGTGAAGACGGTCGCCGGCGGAAAGCTCGGAGTGATGCGCGAGACGCGTTTGCCGGCGCTGAGCGCGCTTGCGGGCAACACGATGATCGATTTGCCGCCGGCCAATGACGCGCCGACGCCAAAGGCGATTTGCCCGCCCGTCCCGGTGTACATCTGATGGCCCACCGACTCGGAGCCGACCTGCCCCGTGAGGTCGACGTACAGCGCGTTGTTGACTGAGACGAGTCCCTCCTCGCGTGCGATCGTGCGGATGTCGTCGGTGAAATTGAAATCGTAGAGCTGGAAGCCCGGATTGCCGTCGACGTAGTCCAACTGCTCGCGCGGCGTGCCGGTCGCAAAGCCGCTGCCTACCACCAGGCCGGGAAAAATCTTCTTATGCTTCCCGGTAAGCACGCCCTCGCGCACCAGGTCAGCGGTGCCGATCGGGATGATCTCGGTTTGCATCCCAAGGTCGTGATGGCCGCGCAGATGCGAAATCAGCATCCCGGAGGTCGAGCCTACCCCAATCTGGATCGTGGCGCGATCGGGAATCAGTTCGCTGGCGACCAGGCCGCCGATGGTATCGACGGTGCGCCGCTCCTCTTCGGAGGGCGGCGGGGCCGCGATCTCCGGCATCCCCACCGTGCGCTCGACGAAGTAATCGATCTCCGAGATATGCATCGAGTTGTCGCCGCCAACGCGAATCGACCGGGGATCTATCTCCGCGATCACCAAATCCGCGTTACGCGCGCATAGCTTCGACATGATCTGGAAATCGCCGAAATTGACCTCGCCGTTCGCATCCGGCGGCGACACGGTCATCAGGTAGACGTTGAAGTCCTGGAGTCCGGGCGGCAGATGGCCCGCGCGGTAGTAGCTGACCGGCACGTATTCGCCCATCCCGTCGTGAAAGAGCTTGCGATCGATCGGCGTGAGGTAGAACGACTCCAGGCGAAAGCGCTCGCCCAGGCCGGGCAGGTCGAAAGCGAACAACGCGGCGCTGTAGTTGATCACCACCCGCTCGATCTCCATCAGGCGGCCGGCCAGCGCGTGGAACAGCGTGAACGGCGTCGCGTGTGCGATCGAGGCGGTGATCCGATCGCCTGACTTGATATGCGCGACCGCCTCTTCGGGGGTGACCAGCTTGGCGCCCAGTTGCTCGCGCCAGTTCGAAGTCATCTTTATCGCGGTGGCCATCTGGCAGGTCTCCTTGTGATTTATTCCGGAAACTAGCAGACCTCCGCGAAGCCGGCCAACGCGGCGCGCTGGCGGCGTCCGCTTGACTGGGGCAGGTCAAACATCAATGCTGCCTCGTGTGGAGAGGTTCGGGAGTCTGGTTTAACCGGCGTGACTCGAAATCACGTGAGCCCTTGTGGCTCCGGGGGTTCGAATCCCCCCCTCTCCGCCATCGAGTCCTTCTCCGTTTGCAATTCGGCGAGAGATGATCAAATTGTGCGCGTGCATGGCCGATTTCGCGCAGCTTGTGGCAGCGGAGAACGCTCCGAACCGCGGATTCAGCGCATTTGCCGCTCGTTTTATCCGCTGAAATCAGATTCGGGGCCACGACGAAAATGGCCGGGCCACGGCAATTCGGACCAAATCAACGCCGATCTGTTCGCGACTATCAAAGTCTAGCCAACTCCGACCAAAGGAGGAGAGGCGAGGTCAGGGGATCGCTCGATGACAGTTCCGTTATCGAACCATGGACGGTTGCGGCGTGCGCGCATCCCTACGGACGTGACCTGCCCGACGTGGACCTTGATTTAATCGGCGCCGCAATTTTGCGCTTTAGGAAAAGCCCGATGTAGTCGCCTCTCTGATCAGCGATTTACTCGGCCGAAGGCTTGCGCCGCAAATGAAGAAATCGCCGGCGACTACATATGCGAGCGATGTCGCCTTCACCCCCACCGTCAAGGCGATACAGAGCCGCAGAGGTTCCAGACAAGGCTATGCGAGTATGGAAGAGCGCGGGTCATGGGAAACACGCATCACTCCGGATTTGGCTGAATTCATCGGACGCCAGGCGAGCGTCTTCCTCGGAACGGCCAGCGTCGACGGCCAGCCCTACATCCAGCATCGCGGCGGACCACCCGGCTTCCTCAAGGTGCTGGACGACAAGCGGCTTGGGTTTGCGGACTTCGCGGGCAACCGTCAGTACATCACGCTTGGAAATCTAACCGAGAATCCGAAGGCCTTCATTTTTCTGCTCGACTACAGGAACCACCAACGGATCAAAATCTGGGGTGAGGCGCGCGTTCTCGAGGATGATCCGGAGCTGATCAAAAAGTTGAAGCCGGACGGCTACCGAGCGCGCGTAGAGCAAGCGATCCTTTTTACCGTTTCGGCCTGGGATTCAAACTGCCCACAGCATATTCCTCAGCGCCTTGAGGCGGCGGAAGTGAAGGCGATGCTGACCGAGCGCGACAAGCGCATCGAGGAGTTAACGGCGGAGCTGGATCGGCTGCGTAAGGTTCGGACCCTCCGCCCGTGACAACCTGAACGTTATCGCGAACCGAAAGGGAGAGAACTATGGACATCGACAAGAGCGATACCGCGGTAGTCTTTATCGATCCTCAAAATGAGGTTCTGAGTGAAGGAGGCCTGGCGTGGCCGCTCGTCCGCGAGAGTCTTCAAGAAAACAATACCATCGAGAATATGGAACGCATTTTCAAGGCTGCGAAGGCGCACGGCTTCGAAGTATTCATCTCGCCACACTACTTCTATCCCACCGACAAGGGATGGAAATTCAACGGAGCGCTCGAAACCGACGAGGCAACCTCCGGTATGTTTGCTCGCAAAGGAGTCTTGAATCTCGACGGCTTTGCGGGCTCCGGCGCTGATTGGCTCGATCGTTTCAAGCCCTATATCGAGGACGGCAAGACGATCGTCGTTGCGCCCCATCGCGTCTGGGGTCCGGAGACCAACGACCTCGTATTACAACTGCGCAAGCGCAGGATTAACAAGATCGTTCTCGGCGGAATGCTAGCTAACATGTGCGTTGAATCTCACCTGCGCGAATTGCTGGAGCAAGGTTTCGAGGTGGCGGTTGCGAAAGATGCGACGGCCGCGCCGAAACATCCGGAGTGGGGTTACGGCTATACCGCCGCGCTCATCAACTACGCATACCTCGCGCACGCGGTGTGGACCACGAGCGAAACCGTCAACGCGATGGAGCACGGTTCATAGGACTCGGACAATCGCGCCGCTATGAACTCGTGTCTCTCAGGGAGATGGCACTGGGTACGATTCCGGTCGGAAGCCCCAAGGAATTCGGTGCCGCTCAAGCCATGAAAGTTCAAATGCGTCTCGAGTAGGCTATTCGTTCGATCCGGTTTCTGAAGTCGCAGCCTAAGCCGAAGCTCCCCCAGATGAACCGGCCGCCGCCACGGGTCTTAGCGCTTAATCGGAAAGAAGACGCTGCTGCGCATCCCATTCGATCGGGAAACGAGCGTGATCCTTCAAGCGCTCCGCCGAAATAATGACGGATTGTTGTCCCGCGCAGATCGCTTCCACTACCTTGGGGGCGAGTAGTCCGAGTGGGACCACGTGGCGCACGTAGCTATGGCTCAGACCTTCTCGGGCCGCGATCTGTTTGGTTGAGGCCACTCTTCCCAACGCCAATTCGCCAAACCACTGATAGCCGCGGGACAGAGCTCGCAGGAGAGCGGGATCGCTGCGAGAAACTGCGACCGCTTCTCCAGGAATTACCAGCCGCGTTTCGACGCCGCGCCGCTTCATCTGCATACGCACTACGCGGGTCATGCATAGGCTACCTCCGCCATCCGGAACAAGCTCGGTAGGGAACAGCGCTCGAAGGTTGAGCGTGATCTGCATGCCGTCACGCTTCAACTCCACGCGTTCGACGACTAAATCCGCTGCGTCCGCCGACCCGGTCTCGCCAAGCGACTTTAGTTTGTGATCGACAACCTCGAGCGCCTGCTTCAACTCCGCCGCAGCAAGGCCGCGAGCCTTGAGGATAGACGCCAATGCGCCGCGATCCACGAGCATCTGTCGCGCGCCAGCCATCACTGCATGTTCGATTTCTTCGGCAGAAACGCGCCACCCACGGTCGCGAGTCTTGTCGGTTCTTCTGATCAGTTTCCGTGAAACGAAGTAGCGGTAGCGTCGATCGCCCTTTCTAGCCCCGCAAGCGTAAAGTGGCTCACCATTCTCATCAAACAGCTTGCCCATGAGGAGACTGGGCGTTCTCCTGCTCGCGCTGCCGCTCTGGCGAGTCGCTCTCTGCTTGAGCATCGCCTGGACTCGCTGCCACAATGATTTCTCGATTATCGGCTCATGCTGACCGGGATGGCTGACTCGTTTATGACGGATCTCACCCACGTAAATTGGGTTCGCGAGCATTTGATAGAGCGCACCTCGCCCGAACCGAACCCCGCCGGATCGCGAACCGCTCTTTGACACCCGGTGCTTCGAAACAATCGACCTGCGGTCCAGTTCGTCCCTGACCTGACGAACGGATCTCAGCTCAATATAGAGCTGAAATATCAACCGCACGGTCGCGGCTTCCTTAGGGTTAACCACCAGACAATGATCGCGGACGTCGTAGCCGAGCGGCACCGTGCCCCCCATCCACATCCCTTTCTGCTTGGAAGCCGCAATCTTGTCGCGGATGCGTTCGCCCGTCACTTCGCGTTCGAACTGAGCAAACGAGAGCAGCACGTTGAACGTCAGCCGGCCCATCGAAGTGGTGGTGTTGAATTGCTGGGTTACCGCGACAAACGACACCCCGTGGGCGTCGAAGATTTCCACTATCTTTGCGAAGTCGGCGAGCGAACGCGTCAAGCGGTCGACTTTATACACCACGACCACATCGATGCGTTTTTCCTTGACATGAGCGAGCAACGTTTCGAGCGCGGGGCGGTCCATCGTGGCGCCCGAGAATCCGCCGTCGTCGTACTTAGCCTTGACCGGACGCCAGCCCTCACCGGCCTGACTCTTGATGAATGCTTCGCAAGCCTGGCGCTGCGCGTGTAGTGAATTAAAATTTTGCTGGAGTCCTCTTCAGAAGACTTCCGGGTGTATATTGCGCAGCGCTTTGGAGCGTTGTCACCTTGAGCCACGGCTCGTCTCCACCTCTTTCTTGCTGTGCAGGCCGAAGAATAGAGGACCTGACCAACGCGATCCGGTGATCAGTCGGGCAACCTCAGAGAGCGAGCGGTAGCGCTTTCGCTTGTACAGCAGTCCTCGATCGAGAACCTGGACCTCATGCGTGATGCCCTGCCAATCGCGCATTAGAACCGTTCCCGCGGACACTAGCGGCGCGTACGACGACAATGTCAGTGGTTTTCCAATGCGCGCGTCACTTGCGAGACGTTCCAGCAGCCTACGAGTGGATGGTTTGAGCCCTCCGAAGACTTGTTCCTGGATACGGTATGCCACCGCACGGGTCAGCAGTTCGCGGCTGACGCGATGCGGCGGTTCGGAGCCATAGAGCAATCGCCACTGCTTCTTCAACCGTTTAATCGGAAGCGCTCGAAGCGAAGCGAGTTTACGCGAAAGCGCTTCATTTGAATCGGAAAGTGTCTTGCCCTGCATGCGTTGCCCGCCTCCTTTCGGGCAGACACACACATTGCTCTTGTTGGGGCAGACAGCCAGTCGTTAGGGCCGGTTTGCGGGGTTGGAGCCCCAACCTTTGCCGTTTCCATTCGCCTTTCAATCGCTTCCTTCGATGCCCCGCCAGATCCTGCCAACAGCCGCTCGTGCGTACCAGGGTGGCAATCTAAAGAGACCACTCGCTTCACGCGCCGACGAGAGCAAACATCCCATCGAGCCCGTTACGGCTCCGGAGGTTTTAGCGGAAATGGAAAACTCGAAATTGGCAAACAGGAACGGTGATGGAGCGCAGATTGGACGCTCTGCGTCCTCGGCGCAGCAGGATCAAGTGAGCGCAGTGAGCTCGGCCGGCGAGAAGGCGGCTCGGAAGAAGGCAGCCTCGAGAAAAACTGACCCTACGCCACTACTACGAAAGAAGATGGGTAGCCAGCCGAAGTCGAGCAAGCTGGTCTGTCGCTATTGCGGCAGCGAAGACCTTGCTCCAAGTTTTATCAAGCGGCGTGATCGCCGATGCCGGAAATGTTTCAGCAAGCGCTATGGCTCGGCCGTACGGGCGCGAAAGGCTAAGAGCAGGAAGTAGCTCAAGATCTCGAGAACAGGGACCGGACTCGAAAGAGTTCGGTCCCTGTTCTTTTCCGCCAGTTTGAACGCGGTCAAATGCGGGGTACTGGAAGTTCAAATCCCCCTCTCTCCGCCAACGAGTCTGTACATTTTGCTTACATTTTGGAGAAGCCAGAAAGTTCGCGCGAAATGCGGCGTTCTTTCTACCCGCAGCGCACCAGAGAGAGCCACCTCACGCCAAACTCGTCCGATTCGGCGAGCATTCTCTCCGTGCGAAATAATAACGGTTCGCTTAAACAGCCTGGAAGCGTTGTGGGCAGCGTTCGCCCAAGCATCGCCTCTCAAGGAGACCGCTCAAAACTTTAGGTATTCCACGCGCTGGGTGATCTTTTTTAGTGGGCGCATAAGAACGGTTCGCTTCAGCGGCCTGGATGCGTTCTGGACGGTGTTCACCCAACCATCCGCCATTCCAGGAGATCGACCGCCTTCATTCGGTCTGACTGTCCGAGAACGACCCACGTCAGATCGACAGAGCTGAAAAAACCGACCTTACCTGATATCCAGAACGTTTGCGTTTCGCCGACGCCGACTATTGCACCTGGCGCCGCAACGAGAGGGCGTCCTGGTCAATGGACAGCCGATAGCCGCGCGGATCAGTGAAGTGGCTCCGCACGTAATCCTCCACTCTACGACGTGTGACGTTTCTGCCCCAGTCAGGATAATCGCTAAGAAATAATCTCGTAAGCGTGCAGGCGGATTCCAGGTCATCTACCACGACTTCGCAGTTCTGTGTCTGCATCGCGATCTCGAAATCGTTATGGCGTGCTTTGAATTCCTGCACAGCCGGAGACAGGTCGATATTTCCGCCAAAGAAATCACGAGCCAGTGCGATCACGTCGGCGTTAGAATTTGCGAGGAGCACCACCGCAACGCCGTGAGCTCCAAGCCATGAGGTCAACCGTTCCAGTGTGTCGGTCCAGTCGTGTTGCGGGATGTAGTAGAGGACGTGCGAACAGAGCACGAAATCGGCGGCAGAGGCGATCCTCGCATCGCCGAGTGGCGCCCCTATGACTTCAGCTTCAGGGCAGCGTCGCGCGAGTTCCGCCCGCAGTGCGCTGTTGGGCTCAATGGCGATCGTTCGATCGAACAATTTAGCCAACCCGGCAGTCATGGAACCGTCACCCGCCCCTGCGTCAACGAAGAGGCCATGCGATCGAAGTCCATTGACGAGGTTGGTCAGCCATTCTAGAGTTTTGGACTTTTCATCGGTATGGGTGAGAAAAGTCCCGAATGCGCGAGCGTATTCAGGTTGATCATGAGTATAGGGCGCTAGTGGTTCGTCAATGTCCGTTGCCATACTGCCACCTCATGTTAACCGGAATATCAGTTGTTGAGCCTCCGATTTCAAGCTCTGGTAATCGCGGTTGGACTCAATTATAACACGAAGCTGTCGTCTGACAGTTTAGGAAGCGGTACCGGCAGTTCGAATCCACTTCGCTCCGCCAGCCAGTCCGCGCTTTTTGCGTTCTCTGCGGAAAACTCGAAAATAGTGCGCCTGTTCGCGAAGTTTGTTCGATTTAAGGGCACCGGAGAATCTCAGTTTCGGCCGGCAGCAGCTGATTAATGCGCCATATCGCCGGAGGCGGCATGATTTGGCCGGGCTCGCGCACGCCAATTAACCCCGATCGAAAAGATTTCTGAATCGGAGATTTGGTCTGCGCGCGTTGGCACGACTGCCCGTCCTTC
>Ga0073928_10000465_pt1 | contig 96124 bp, 96 predicted proteins | sample PaiPotPPA55metaG_FD_76969 | JGI IMG/M metagenome (GOLD analysis project Ga0073928, IMG submission 76969) | Iron sulfur acid spring bacterial and archeal communities from Banff, Canada, to study Microbial Dark Matter (Phase II) - Paint Pots PPA... ...
AACTACTCCGTACGATGAAGGCGCTCTACGGTGTCGGCGCGGAAACGTTCGACGAAATTCTCAAGTCAAAACGCGATTTCGAGATTTTGCAGGAAGGAGAGACCGCCACCGATATCAACGCAGATGATCCTGAGGCGTCGGTCGTGAAGTTCGTGAACCAGGTTATTCGCGAGGCGATTGTTGAACGGGCGACGGACATTCACGTGGAGCCGCTGGAGAACGACATTCGTATTCGTTACCGGATCGACGGTATTTTGCACGAAGCCGCGGTGCCGCCGCAATTGCGGCTGCTCCACTCCGCGATCATTTCCCGTTTGAAGGTCATGTCGCACATGGACATTGCCGAACGGCGTTTGCCGCAGGACGGCCGCATGAATTTGCAGGCGAACGGATCGGAGATCGACGTGCGGGTTTCGACAATCCCGACAGTGAACGGCGAGTCGATCAGTTTGCGTCTGCTCAGTCGCGGCGGGCAACAGTTTGGATTCTCGCGACTCGATCTCAGCAAGAAGCACGAGAAAACGATCCGCCAACTGCTCACGCAACCGAACGGAATCATTTTGCTCACCGGCCCGACTGGCTGCGGAAAATCGACATCGTTGTATTGCTTTCTGAGCACGATCAATTCGGTATCACGCCGCATCATCACGATCGAAGAACCGGTAGAATACAAATTGCCCGGCGTTCTGCAGATGGACGTGAAGCCGGAGATCGATTTCACGTTTGCCAAAGGTCTCCGCCACATTTTGCGACAGGATCCGAATATTGTGATGGTTGGAGAAATTCGCGACGTCGAGACCGCGGACATCACGATCCGCGCAGCCATGACCGGTCACCTTGTTTTCAGCACGCTTCACACGAATGATGCGGTGGGCGGCATCACGCGTTTGCTCGACATGGACGTCGAACCATTCTTGCTGGCGTCGGTTGTGAAAGCGTTTATCGCTCAACGATTGGTGCGGACCGTTTGCCCGGAATGCTCCGAGAAAGTGGACTATCCGGCCGATTATCTCGCCGAGATCGGTTTTCCCGTGAAAGAACTCGGCACGCAATTCATGCGTGGCAAAGGTTGCGAACATTGCCGGCAGACGGGTTACCAAGGCAGGGCTGCGATTTATGAGGTCTGCCTCGTCACAGAGCCGCTGCGGAAATTGATCATGAAGAAAAAGGATGGCGGCGAACTAAAACAATGCGCCATTTCCGAGGGCATGGAAACTTTGCGGCAGGACGGCTGGCGCCGTGTCGCTTCCGGTAGCACCACCGTCGAAGAAGTCGTCCGAGTCACCCAGACCGACGAAGTGATGGCGGAAACGACCGAAGAGACCGAGCCGGTCACCCGCTAAAGAGATTTCATTAAAACCGCGCTTCAGCGCGGTGTACGTCGGCGCGCGGAAGCTCGAAACTGTTTAAACAGTTTCCGTAATCACAGCATCACCGGACTGAAGTCCGGTGTTAAATGAGATCACGCGTTACGCAAATCGCGGATGGCTTTGGCGTAATCGTTCGTGTGAAAGATTGACGTTCCGGCGACGAGAACGTTCGCTCCATTCTCAATTGAGACCCGTGCGGTCTCTGCGTTGACGCCGCCGTCGACTTCGATATCGATCTGGCGGTCGCGTGATTTGTTCCATTCGGCGACGCGTTTCACTTTTGGCATCTGATCGGCCCGAAAAGGCTGCCCCCCAAATCCAGGATGCACCGTCATGACCAGCAACATGTCGATATTGTCGAGGAACGGTTCGACCAGGCTGAAATCCGTTTCCGGATTCAATGTCAATCCCACCCGGCACTTTGCATTGCGGATCTGCTGCAAAGTTTTTCCGACGTCGTGCTTGGCTTCCGGCTCAACATGGACGGTGATTGAGTTCGCACCGGCATCGACAAATCGCGGCACATAATGATCCGCATGTTCGATCATTAAGTGCACATCGAGCGGAAGTTTCGTTTGTTTGCGAACGAAGCCGACAATGGCCGGACCAAACGAAATGTTGTCGACGAAATGGCCGTCCATGATGTCGCAATGGATCCAGTCCGCGCCGGCCTGTTCGACTTTGTGGATTTCCTCGGCCAGGCGGGAGAAGTCGGCGGCCAGGATCGAGGGAGCCACAAGCACCTTGGGCATGCGCTCTATATATATTAAGAGCTTGACGACGCGAGCCGCTGTTTCATGTTACCGCGTTTCAGCCGGTTAGAATCGCGCTCCGAGGCGCACAGTTTGCTGCAAAGATTTGCGCTTCCGAGCGCGCTGAAACAACAAATTCATGTTCAACGGACTTTTCGGTTTTCTCTCCAACGACATCGGTATTGATCTCGGTACCGCTAACACGCTCGTTTACGTCAAAGATCAGGGTATCGTCTTGCGCGAACCATCAGTCGTTGCCGTACAAGCGGGCACCAACAAAGTGCTCGCGGTCGGCGACGAAGCGAAGCGGATGCTCGGACGCACTCCGTCGAACATCGTGGCAGTGCGGCCATTGAAAGATGGCGTGATCGCAGACTTTGAAGTGACCGAAGCAATGTTGCGTCACTTCATCACGAAAGTGCACAACCGCCGGGTGCGCGCGAGACCACGGGTTGTCATTGCGGTTCCGTCCGGAATTACCGAAGTTGAAAAACGCGCGGTGCGGGAATCAGCGACGCACGCGGGCGCGCGCGAAGTTTATTTGATCGAAGAACCAATGGCGGCGGCGATTGGCGTGGGACTTCCGGTCCAAGACCCTGCGGGCAACATGATCATCGACATCGGTGGCGGCACGACCGAGGTGGCGTTGATTTCTCTTTCAGGAATTGTTTTCAGCCGCAGCGTGCGCGTTGCGGGCGACGAGCTCGATGAGGCGATCGTCCAATACATGAAGCGCGCCTACAACCTGATGGTGGGCGAGCGCACCGCCGAAGAAATCAAAATCAAGATCGGCTCGGCCTATCCGAGTGACAAAGAGACAAGCGTCGAAGTAAAAGGTCGCGATCTGGTGGCAGGATTGCCGAAAACGTTGATGATCACGTCGCAGGAAGTGCGCGAAGCGTTGCTGGAACCGATCTCGACCATTGTCGATTCGGTGCGAATCACGCTGGAACGTTGTCCACCCGAGCTTTCGGCCGATTTGGTGGATCGCGGTCTGGTTTTGGCGGGCGGCGGCGCGTTATTGCGCGGGTTCGATAAACTTTTGAGCGAGGAGACTGGCTTGCCTGTCCATGTCGCGGAAGATCCGCTGAGTGCCGTGGCCGAAGGCACAGGCAAATGTCTGAATGAACTTAAATTTTTGCGTCAAGTGGCTGCGGCAGATCGCCAGTGGCGGTAATAAATTCGAATTTCGAAATTCGAATTTCGAATTTTCTTGGCGATGAGTCGCACCAGCATCATCGCGCTTCTGATTTTCGGGGCCATTCTAGGCTATTTTTTGAGTTTCGGCGCGGACACGACGCGAAAATTTCAAGCGAGTGTTTATCAAATGCTCGCGCCGTTTTTCACCACCGGCTCCGGCTTGCAGAAGCAAATCACGTCGGTGCGAACGGGATTGAAGTCGCTGGATGAATTGGAAAAGGACAATGCGTCGCTTCGAGTCGATAATCGTCAGTTGCGCGCCACCAATTCTGCGCTTCGCGATGTCGAACATGAAGTGAACCGGTTACGCCACGCCCTCAATTATCGCGAGCGTTCGGTGTTCAAACTGATTCCGGCGGAAATCGTAACTCGCGATGCCTCAACCTGGTGGCATACGGTGACGATCAACCGGGGCAAGGAAGACCACGTCGAAACGGACATGCCGGTTGTGACCGACGAAGGGCTTGTAGGAAAAACAACGACGGTGAGTAACACCATTGCGGTAGTGCTCTTGGTCACGGATGAAAATTGCAAAGTCGCCGCATCAGTCGAAGGAACACGGGAGCAGGGAATTGTCGCGGGCGAACGCGTGTCGGGTGGTTTGGCGCCGCTACTCGATCTGAATTTCCTGACCAAACAGGCGAATCTTCAGCCTGGGCAGAAGGCTTACACTTCAGGCGTGGGCGGCGTTTTCCCGTCGGGGTTGCTCATTGGAACGGTGAAAAGTTTTAAAGTTCGCGAGCTCGACGGTCAGGCAAAACTGGCGCCGGTGGTCGATCTTTCGCATTTGGAAGATGTGTTCGTAGTCACGGGACGAAAATGATTTTCTTTTTCATACTGCTGGTCCTGTTGGTGATCGCACAGATCGCGGAATTTTTTATTCCGCCGCTTGACTGGATGTATAACGCGCACATTTACATCGTGCCGGTGATTGTGTTTTACGGCGCAATGGCGTTGCCATTTCCGCTCGTGCTGGCGCTGGCGATGTTCGCTGGTGTTTTACTGGATGCGCTGACGGTGCAGGTGATTGCCAGCAAAGTTGAAATATCGCTCGGCTCGTCGATACTCATTTACGCTGTGCTGGCGGGAATTATGCATGGCCTAAGGCCTTTGTTTATTCGCGGCCGCTGGGAGGTTCATTGTGTGCTGACCGGCATCTGCACCTCCGCAATTATTTTGGCGCAATACCTTATGATCACGTTTCGGCGGGGCACCTTTATGTTCACCCGCGAGGTGTGGTGGCAAATCGGGGGGCCTGGCTTGATAGCAATGCTGATGGCGCCGGTGATTTTTTGGATTCTGAACTGGGTCGCGCGCGTGACGCGTTATCCATACTTACCGGAAAGGACTTTTGAATGAATCGACGCCTATTAACTCCGCGCCTACGGATTCAATTTGTTGGTTTGTTGATGCTGCTGGGAATGTGCGCACTCGGCCTGCGACTGTGGTGGATTCAGGTGGCGCATGGCGCAGAATGGACCGCGCAGATCCGCGGCAGTTCGCAAGCGACAGTGCGAATTCCGTCCGTCCGCGGTGAGATCAAGGATCGCAACGGCCTGACCCTGGTGCAAAACCGCGCCAGCTACGAAGTTGATTTTTATCTCCCGGAGATGGTGAAGGGATACCGCGAACGCTTTGGGTCACCTCCGTTGGCAGAACATCGCGCCATTATCAGCGGTATGCCGAAAGACGTGAAGGAGCCGGACATTATTAAGATCGTGAATGGCGGAATCATTCCGCGTCTGGAGGACCTCGATATCGCCCGCGATTACAATTCCAAGCAGCTCGAGCGGCATTATCGCAACGACACGGAAGTGCCGTATTCCTACATCAAGGACATTGATTTTCCGACGATGGCGAAATTCTCGGAGCACGATGTCGGGCTTCCGGGAGTCGACATCGCGATCAAACCGGTGCGCTCGTACGTTTACGGCGCGCTCGCGGCTCACATTCTCGGTTATGTCGGTGCGCCGGACGACACCAACAAGGACGAAGCGCGCAAGTTCACGTTTTATCAGGAAGACGTGGAAGGGAAATCAAACGTCGAGAAAGCGATGGACGAATATCTGCGAGGAAGCCGGGCATTCGTTATCTGCGCCGCAACGCCAAAGGAACGATCGACGGCGTGTTGAAAGAAGATCCGCCGCAACAAGGCGCGAACGTTTTTTTGACGATCGACGCGCGCATTCAAGCTATCGCGGATGAAGCGTTGCGCGCAGTCAGTCGCGCGGGCGCGGTCGTTGTCGATCCAAACAACGGGAATGTTTTGGCGATGGCATCGGTGCCGTCGTTCGATCCGAATACGTTCATCCCGAGTATCAAGGCGAAGGACTGGCAGGCGTTGCGAAAAGATGAAGGGGATCCGCTGGTTAACCGGGCGATGAGCGCGCTTCCGCCGGGTTCGACATTCAAGTTGATCACGTCATTTGCCGGTCTGCGAAAGAACCTCACGAACAACAAATACAATTGCGGCGGCGGCGTCAGCTACGGGGATCACTTTTTCCGATGCTGGGTAGCGGAAAAACATTACACCCATGGCACGATCGGGCTGGTCGATGCGATCAAGGTTTCGTGTGATTCATTCTTTTATCAGTACGGAAATGCGGCTGGCATTCAGTCGATAGACGCCGTCGGCAAGATGTTGGGAATCGGCCAAGAGTCAGGCCTGCAACTGTCAGGTGAACAAACCGGCAATATGCCGGGCCCGGAATGGATGCAGATCCATCATCCGCAGGAGAGATGGTCGCAGGCGCAAACGGCCAACGTTTCAATCGGCCAGGGCTACACGCTTGTTTCACCTCTGCAATTGGCGATGGCTTATGCCACCGCCGCCAATGGCGGAACGTGTTATTACCCGCGACTGGTCGACAAGGTTTTGAACCAGGACGGTTCTCCGGTTTTGGACGAACACGGTAAACCTGCCATCCCGCAAACGCCGCGCGTCCGTTACGATTTGCGCAGAGAAGTTACGCCGGAGCAAATCGAGTTGGTTCGCAAAGGTCTTTGGAAAGTAGTTAACGAGGACGGCGGAACCGGCGGCCGCGCACGTTTGAAAGACGTTGTCGTCGCTGGGAAAACTGGCACTGCGCAGGCGACCGACCGTGGTCACGAGGAAAACGTGGCGTGGTTTGTGTGTTTCGCGCCATTTGACCATCCGAAGTATGTGGTCGCAGTGATGGTACAGGGCGCTTCCGGGCACGGCGGCGAGGTCGCAGGCCCGATCGCTACACGAATTCTTGAGCGAACCGTGGCAATGGACGAAGGCAATTTCGATATGCAGGTGGCGTGGACTTCGCCGGCGCATCATCCGAATCCGCTCCAATTGATCAAAGCAGTGAGTTATACTGGAGGTAATCTCGGCAGCGATGACGAAGAAGGCGCCGATGCGAGCCAAAGCGCCGACGTGCAAATGGCGAGCGACAACGCCTCGCCCGATGTCGAACAGGAACCCGATGCGCAGGGACAAGTTTCGAAACGTCCGCGAGTGGCGCGCGCGGTTACGGCGCCCGCCCCGCGACCACTTAACTTTTTTGAAAGACTTTTTGGAGCGAGGCGTCCAGCACCGCAGCCGACGCCGGTTCCACCCCGCCGTCGTTTTTAACTTTTAACAATCAATGTCGATCCAACGAGCGATAAACTTCTTTGCGGTCTCGCATCTGCCGCTCGAAATCGCGCAATCATCTAAAATTTATGTTAGACAGAGTAAGAAAAATTTTGGGTCTTGGTTCACCCAAGACTGGCAACAAACTGGTAGTCAGCGTGGAGAAACTCGAGCGACGGGTAGCGTTGCTCGAGAGTGGCCGGCTGGAAGAATACAGCGTCGAGCGTAGCGGCTCGCGCAACATCGCCGGCAGCGTCTACAAAGGACGCGTCAAAAACATAGAGATGGGCTTGAAGGCGATGTTTGTCGACATCGGCCTCGATAAGAATGCGTTCCTTCATTTTTGGGACGCGCTCCCGGCGGCTCTCGACAGCGGCATCGAAGAAGTGGACCGGCCGTCGAAGAAAAAACGCAGCCGGATCACGGCAAAAGATATCCCAAATATCTATCCTGTCGGCTCAGAGGTCATCGTCCAGGTCACGAAAGGTCCGATTGGAACCAAAGGTCCGCGCGTTACCACTAATTTGAGTTTCGCCGGACGTTATCTGGTTTTGATGCCGTTCAGCGACCGAAGCGGTATTTCGCGAAAGATCGAAGACCCGAAGGAGCGCAACCGGCTCCGAAAAATTTTGCGCGAGCTTGATATTCCGGAAGGCATCGGCGTAATCATCCGAACGGTGGGAGAAGGTCAGCGGGCGCGCTATTTCGTCCGCGATTTGCGGTTTCTTCACGATCAATGGGCTGAGATCGAGCAACGGATCCGCAACCGTCCTGCGCCTTGTCAGGTCTTTGAAGAACCGGACCTGGTCGAGCGAACGGTGCGCGATTTTCTGACGGAGGAAATCGACGAAGTGTTGGTCGACGACCGGGAATCGTTGGAGCGAATGGGTCAGTTAGTTGATAAGATCTCGCGAAGGTCCCGCGGCCGTTTGAAGCATTATGATGGCGCCGAACCAATTTTCGAGGCCCTCGGCATTCAGAAACAAATTGATGACGCGTTCCACCGGCAAGTCTGGCTGAGGTGCGGCGGTTACATTGTAATCGATGAAACCGAGGCGCTCGTGGCCGTCGATGTGAACACCGGCCGGAACAAAGGCGGTCGCGATGTTGAGAAAACGATCCTGCAAACGAACCTGGAGGCGGCAGACGAAATTGCCCGCCAGTTGCGTCTGCGAAATATCGGCGGCCTCATCATCGCCGACTTCATCGACATGAAGAGCCGCAAGGATCAACAGGCCATCTTCAATTTGATGAAGGAACGGCTGCGGCGCGACAAAGCCAAAACCCATGTGCTGCCGATTTCACAGCTTGGCCTGATGGAGATGACGCGGCAACGGGCTCAGGAGAGTTTGAGCGACACGATTTACGAAAATTGTCCTTATTGCGGCGGACGCGGCGTGGTCAAAACATCCATGACCACGAGCGTAGAACTTCATCGGACCTTGAACACCGTGATGCGCAAGTATCAGGACAGCGTGCACGATTTTCGGGTGATCCTGAATCCGGACGTGCTCAAGCGTTTGAAAGAGGAAGACGAGGAATTGTTGATTGAGCTCGAGCGCCGTTACGCCGGCAAATTGACATTCCGTGGTGATCCCGCCTACCACCACGAAAAGTTCATCGTTACCGACGCGAACACCGGCGCAGACTTGAAATCGTAGTCTGCGGCAAAAGTTAAGGCTCGCTTCCCGGCAGCCCGGCCGCAGGGCGCTTTTCACCAGGGTAATTTCAGGTGTTGACCACCCCTGGCCGTTTTGTTAGAACCTGCAGCCTTGGGTAAAACCAGGGCCGAAATTCGGTGCTTGACGCTGGGTAACGGTTTCGTGTTAAAAGGCACGAAACACCTTAATCAGGCCCTGAAACAGCCCTTTAAAAAACAATTATTTTTTTATTGACGAACTTCTGGAGAAACCCTAAACGCATAGCCAAGTTATGAAAAAACTGACCTTAACCTTTTGCGCATTGTTCGCATTATTCGCAGCAGCGCCGGCAATTTTTGCCGACGGTCCGGAACAGTATTCCGGCAAGAAAGAAGTGATGCAGCCGGCACCGCCTGTTTGCGACTTCTATCGCGCTCATGAATGGGATCTCAGCATCTGGGGCGCGTTTGTGTTCGCGGCCGACACCGGCAATTTCAATACGCCCGAAGTTGATCCTTTCTCACCGGACACCGATCCGACAACTGTTGATATCGGCACCGGTTTCAATCAAGAGCAATTGATCGACAACCAAGGCGAGCGAGTTAACATCGGTCCGGTCAGTAAGAACAAACTTTTCGGCCGCGACAATACGTTTGGTGGCGGTGTCGATGTAAAATATTTCTGGAGCCGCTATTTCGGTGTCGGCCTGGAAGGACTCGGACTGGCTGCGAAAACAAACTTTGCCGGTGGTGGCTTGGTAACGTTAACGGGCCGCTTACCTTTTGGCCGCTTTGCGCCCTACCTAACTGGCGGTCTTGGATTCATTGATGGTGGAGGAGCCACTTACAAGTTTTTCAACGAAAAGCCTGTCAGGACAGCAACTGGCGAAACGCTTCCCGGAGGAGCTGGGATTCTATTCCCCGGTGGAGTCTCCCCCTACCAAGGCGAGCCTTTTGTCACCAACGAACAAGAATTCTGGACCACGGACGCGGTGTACAATAGCCATCTCCGGGTACTTGGTCAGATAGGTGCGGGCTTGGAATTCCGCGTAACCTGCCATATTGGTTTAATGGCTGACTTTACCTGGAACTTCGTGTTCGGCCACGATGACTCAAACAGGTTCCCGGTCATCACTGAACAGGGCACGGATATTACGAATTTCTTCGGAACTCCGATTGCTACGACGCCGATTACCAATACTGCTACGGCATTGCAACCGGCTCAGGGAAGTAGTCATCAGGATTTCGGAATGGCGCGATTTGGCGTTACATTCTCTTACTAACATCAGAAACGCATAATTTAAACGCCGGAACGCCTCGTGCGTTCCGGCGTTTTGCTTTTATAGAGATCGACTTCGGTAAATCGGCTGGATGAATTTGCGAAGTCGCGACCCGGCGCGAAATTGAGCAGATGTCATTCGCCGAGGTCCTGGATAATCTTGCATTGCGGAAATCCACTTCGGTTCGCCAGTTCGAGCAACTAATCGCGCCCAAGTCTGACTCCGAACTGGAGTCGATGGCTCAAACTTCACGGGCGCTCACTTTGCAGAATTTCGGCCGAACAATGCGTCTGTTCGCGCCGGTTTATCTGTCGAATGAGTGCATTAACAACTGCCGGTACTGCGGTTTTTCTCGCGACAATCCGATTTTGCGCGTGACCCTGACCGTGGAGGAGGTCGCAGCTGAAGCGCATTATCTTTGGGAAGCGGGATTTCGACAGATCCTGCTAGTGGCCGGCGAGCACCCCAAGTTTGTAAGCGGCGATTACCTGGTCCAGTGCGTTCGTGAATTGGCTCCGCGATTTCCGTCGGTCGCAATCGAGGTTGGACCAATGACGACCGGCGAATACGGGCCGATCGTGCGGGCAGGCGCCGAAGGCCTGGTTGTTTACCAAGAGACATATCACCGCGGCGTGTATGCCGAATTGCACGCCGCCGGACCCAAGCGCGACTTTGATTACCGGCTGAACTGCGCGGAAAGAGCATACGCCGCAGGATTCCGCCGGCTCGGCATCGGAGCGTTGTTCGGCTTGTGGCGATGGCAGGAAGAGGCGATCGCGCTGGCGGCTCACGTCGAATACCTTTTGCAACGTTGCTGGCAGGCCCAGATCACGGTAAGCCTTCCCCGATTGCGGCCTGCTGCCGGGGGATTTAGCCCTCTCTTTTCCATGACCGACCGCGAATTGGCGCAGCTGATTTGCGCTTTTCGGATGACTTTTCCGCAGGTCGGAATTGTGTTGAGCACCCGGGAACGTCCGGCTTTGCGCGACGCGCTGGTTTCGCTCGGCGTCACGATGATGAGCGCTGGAAGCCACACTGAACCGGGCGGTTATACCGGGCGTGGCACCGAACATCTGCATCACACCGTGCGCGGCCGCATCGTGCCGCCGGAGTTTCAAGATGGCGAAGACGAGATGGCGACTGCCCAGTTTGAAATCAGCGACGACCGGTCGCCGGACAAGATCGCGACTTTGTTGCGACAACGAGGGTTGGAGCCGATCTGGAAAGATTGGGAACAAACCTTAACGGGCTGATGCGGATTTTTCTCAACGGTCAAGCAGCAGAGGCTCACGGCGCGGCAAACATCGCCGAGCTGGTGGACCGATATCAGATGCCGCTGCAGTCGGTTTTGATCGAGCACAACGGAATCGCGTTGCATCAGCGCGAATGGCGGCAACGAACCCTCTCGGAAGGTGATCGAATCGAAGTTGTTCGGGTGGTGGCGGGCGGTTAGGTGCGAGCCACCTTGACGACAACTCGCATTCCGTCTTTGCGCACAACAGTGATGGCCGTGTTAGGCGGAATGAACTCGCCTTGCGTGACGACATCGATGATCTGATCCAGAAAACGCGCTTTCCCGCTTGGCCGCAGGATCGACAAGGAGGTTCCTTCCGCGCCCGGAGAAAGGTCGAGCGCTGTCGCAAATTCGCGTGGGACGCCTGCCAAGGATGGTCCGGGAGGGTTTGCAGTCATTAGAGCAAAACGCCGATAAATGCTCGTCTTCGGCAAATAGCGCGCCAGCAGAGAAATCACTATCCCGGCACCAATCAACGCCAAGAACAAATTCAGCAACGGTACCGCCAGTATGCGTCCCGTTGGGAAAAATGTTTCGCCGGGATAGCGATCCACCATCGCCCAGAACAAGGAAGCGAGCATTAGAAAGACGCCGACTACGCCGAAAACGATTGTCGAATGCGCGAAGAAAAGAATTTCAATGATCACCAGGACCATTCCCAAAACGAAAAGCGCGACGACTTCCCAGCCGGCGAGTCCGGCCAGATAGTGACCGAGAAAGAAAAGCGCAAAACACACCGCCGAGATAATTCCGGGCAAACTTGCGCCTGGAATTTTGAATTCGAGCCACGCGCCGATGATGCCGCCGAGCAATAGCAATGGAGCGAGGGCCGTGATCCAAAACGCGAGTTGCTCGAAACCGGTTGGGCCGAGTGAAACGACATTGCCTTTCAACCCCGCTTTCTGCGTGAGGTCGACAATGGAGTCGACGATTCCATCGGCCAGCACCGGCTTTCCATTTATTTTTTCCGTCGCTTCCTGGGCGTTCAGAGTCAGTAAGGTTCCTTTTTGATGGAGGACGCGGTCGCCAACCTTGACTTCTTTTTCCTTGTTCATGAACGCCTCGCCTACATCGGGATTGTGTCCGTTTTTCATGGCTGAACCACGGATCAATGCCGACCAGTAGGAAATCGTCTTTTCTCGCTCGGTCAGCGGCAGATCTTCGCCGGTGGCAAGGACGGGAGCGGCCGCGCCAATCGCACTCACCGGCGCCATGTAAATATGTTGAGTCGCCAACGCTACCAACGCGCCGGCCGAGCCGGCATTTGAATTGATGTATGTGTAGGTCGGAATCTTGGCGTGATTTAGAACGCTGGTGATCTCTTCCGCGGCATCCAGGCGGCCGCCGTAAGTGTTCATTTCAAAAATGATTGCACTTGCGCCGTTGGTTTCGACCAGCTTCTCGGCCCGCCGCAGAAACATAAGAAGCGACGGAGAAATCTCACCACGCAACGGAACTACCACCACGTCGCCTTTATGAATCGTGTCGCGGGAATAGCCGGTTTCAAGCATCGCGAAAGTCGCGATCAGGCCGAGAATCGACAATGTCTTCATCGGTTGGAAAGCATGCGGGCGTCGGCTAAGTTTGGCATCGCTTCAAAGAGCAAACGAGCGAAAAATCAAACCGGTGATTCCTTCCGAAACAATCGAACAGGTCGCGGCGGCGAACGACATCGTCGAGATCATCGGCTCTTATTTTCCGTTAAAACGCGCTGGCGCAAACTTCAAGGCGCTTTGTCCGTTTCATCAGGAGAAGACGCCCTCGTTTCACGTCAGTCCACAACGCCAGACGTTTCACTGTTTTGGATGCGGAGTCGGCGGAAGCGCTTTCCGTTTCGTAATGGAATATGAGCACGTCGACTTTCCCTCGGCGGTTAGGAAGTTAGCTACCCGGGTTGGCATTCCAATCGTCGAGGAGCGCGCGAGCCAGGAAGAAGATCGACAACATGAATCACGGCGCACCCTCCTGAAACTGCACGCGGAGGCGGCGGAATTGTTTCACGAAAATCTTTTGAAGAAGGAATTCGCAGAGCCGGCCCGAACCTATTTGAAGAATCGCGGAATCGACCGACAGGTGGCAAAAGATTGGCAGATCGGGTTTGCTCCGGACAGTTGGGACGCATTCTTAAAATGGGCGCTCGGTCGCGGTTATTCGAGGACGCAGCTTTTGCAAAGCGGACTGGTCAAACCGCGGGACGAAGAACGCCCCGGCGGGGATGTCTATGACCGGTTTCGCGGCCGGATCATGTTTCCCATCTGCAATGACGTCGGCGAAGTCATCGCCTTCAGCGGCCGGCTTCTCGAATCCGACCCGCAGGCGGCGAAATATGTGAATTCGCCCGAAACGCCGCTTTTTCAAAAAGGACGGGTTTTGTTTGGACTGCACAAGACCAAACGCGCGTTGATCGAGGCGAGCTGCGCGATTGTCTGCGAAGGCCAGCTCGACCTAATCAGTTTGTTTGAAGCCGGAATAAAGAACGTCGTCGCGCCGCAAGGGACGGCATTCACGGACCACCAGGCGCGGATCCTCAAGCGCTTCGTTGACGAAGTTGTCCTCTGTTTCGATGCCGATCAGGCTGGTCAAAAAGCGGCCCAGCATTCGCTCGATTCGCTTCTGCAGCACGATCTCGTTGTTCGAATAGTCGACATGCCCGCTGGGGAAGACCCCGATTCGCTCATTCGTCGAAAAGGAAAAGAAGAATTTGAAAAACGGGTCGCGGCTGCCCGCGACTTTTTCGATTATTGGATCGAGCGCGAGGTGTCGATGGTCGATCTGAGCTCCATGGGAGCGAAAATGCAGCTGGCGCGCAAGCTGGCGGAAATCGCGGGTCAAGTCCGCGATTCTTTGATGCGCGGCCAAGTGTTAAACAAAATGAGCGCCCGGCTAGGGGTGCCTGCCTCTGAATTCGAAAAACTTGTGCCGCAGCAGCGACGTGATCGGGGGCCTGACCGAGGCGGTGCTCCGCTTGAGCTGCGAGTCATGCCGCGCCACGATGTGGCAATGCTTTGTCTGCTGGCGTTGCGTGACGAAGCTGCCCGGAATTTTTTATTGCAACAAAACTGGCGCGAGTTGCTGCAGCAGATCGCCAGAACCGAATTGTTAACGAAAATCCTGGAGAGCGATCTTCGCCCGGACGATGCGGCTTCGTTGAACTCATTTATGTCAAAGCTCTCCGCCGAGGAGGAGGGCCTGGTTTCTGCTTGGGTGATCCAGAAGGTGCCGGCAAATGCGATGGAGGTGACCGAAAGCTGGTGGAAGGGCCTAATGCAGGGGGCCTTGCGCCGCCAGCTCGAGATCGCGGAAACGCGAATTCGCCTCCCGGAATTGACCACCGGCGAAGTAGTGAATTTACAGAAAGAAATTGTTGACCTACGTGAGCAACTCCAGCAGATTTCCGGGCTTTCGTCTGTTCCTGAGGCCGGCCGTTAATTGCCGATCTCCGCGAACGCTGATCGAAGGCCACAACCCTTAACCCACAGTCTTGGCCAGGCACTCGAAAGCAAAGAGAGCTATTCGCCGATCAGCGGCGAAGCGTCCGAAATTTAAACGGGCGCACCGGCGGGTCACTTCGCAAATTTCCGCGCCCCGCGTGCAATCGAAAAACGGAGCCGCAAGGATCGCCGCATTCAAGCCCAAACGAATCACCAGCCTGGTCCGGGCCCGCCGGACAAGCCCGGACGCTTTGCTTCAGGGAAAATCGGAAGCTGACGCGGCCAGTGAAATCCAGGCGCGATTACGCGAGCTAATCAAACTGGCCAAAGAGCAGGGCTATCTCACGTTCGATGATCTGAACGAGGCGCTGCCGGAAGGAATTACCGACGCTAACGAGCTTGACGCCATCCTGACGCGGCTGCGCCGCATGGAGATCGACGTGATTGAAGCGTCGGACGTCGACCGTCACAAAGAGGGCAAGAAGGACCTGGACGAGGAAGAGGAAGAAAAACCCGAGCCGAAGCTCGACATCCTCGACGACCCGGTCCGGATGTATCTCAAGCAAATGGGGCAAGTGCCGCTCCTGACTCGAGAGCAGGAAGTGGAAATTTCCAAACGGATCGAAGAAGCCGAAAACATGGTGCAAAAGCACATCAACCGTTTTGGCTTCACCGCGCGTGCCCATCTCGATCTTGCACAGAAATTGACCGAAGGTCGTGAGCGCTTCGATCGGGTCATTCTCGACAAGAAAATCGAGAGCCGCGAACGCTACATGAAAATTCTGCCGCGCTTGTGCAAGCAGGTAGAAAAGCTGGCGAACGAGATCACTCAGCAGTATGCCAAGTTGTCGGCCGGTCCGAGAAAAGACAGCAAACGGTTGAAAGGATTTCAACGGGCACTTGGCTCGCTCCAACGGCTTTACCCCAAGTTTTATTTCAAGCAAAAGGTAACCGAAGAGTTCGTCCATCTGGCAGATGAGCATTTTCGAACGCTTTTGACGGTCCAGCATGAGACGACAAAGAAAGGCCGCGGCGGCGCCGCTCGGTCACCGGTCGGCCAAAAATCACCTGACCTCGAAAAATCCCTCTGGTTGTCGATCGATGAATACACGGAGCAATATCAGTCGCTAAAGACCTGGCTTCGGAAAGCGCTCCGCGCGAAAACGGAAATGGTCGAGGCCAACCTGCGACTGGTGATTTCCATCGCCAAGAAATACACGAATCGGGGACTGTCGTTTCTGGATCTGATCCAGGAAGGCAACATGGGCCTGATGAAAGCCGTCGAGAAATTTGAATATCGCCGCGGCTACAAATTTTCGACTTACGCGACCTGGTGGATCCGCCAGGCGATTACCCGTTCGATTGCAGATCAGGCGCGGACGATCCGCATCCCCGTGCACATGATCGAGACGATCAACAAACTGATGCGTGTGCAAAAGCAGTTGGTCCAGGAATACGGGCGCGAACCGACCCCGGAGGAAGTGGCCGAGGAAATTCTGTTGCCGGTGGATCGAGTTCGCGCGGTGTTGAAAATGGCCCAGCAGCCGATCTCACTTCAATCGCCGGTCGGCGAAAGCGAGGAAACGAACTTTGGCGACTTCATCGAGGACAAGGGCGCGGAAAATCCGTGCGACATGACCGCGATTGTCCTGCTGAAGGAGAAGATCAAAGACGTTCTCGAGACTTTGACCGAGCGCGAACGACAGGTTCTTGAACAGCGTTTTGGTCTGGTGGATGGATACAGCCGCACGTTGGAAGAAGTTGGACGGCAATTTCGCGTGACCCGCGAACGGATCCGCCAAATCGAGGCCAAAGCGCTGCGGAAGATGCGTCACCCGACGCGTATTCGGCAGTTGGAAGGATTTCTGGAAGCTCCCGAGGTGTAAGGCTTTGCCGCACTCACAGCTCCCCCGTCGCGCGCAACTTTCAGTCGCAGAGTTTGTTCAATTCGCGAGGAAATGAAACGCGAAGACGACCAGCAATTATGGGACCTTCTGGGCCGGGCTTCAGAGCCGAAGCTCTCGCCTTTTTTTTCGCGCAACGTGATCCGAGCCGTCCGGCAGCGCTCGCAATCCATCGATTTGCTGCGCAGTTGGTTTAGTTCGCGCAGACTTGTTCCAGTCGCGGGACTGGCGGTTGCAATCATTGCAGCGATAATGACGTTCCATCACCCGGCGATCCAAAAGTCTGCCGACAAGACTCCGGACCCGATCGCGCAGATCGACCCGCAGGATTACGACGTTGTCGCTGACTTGGACGAATTGCTGGTCACCGACGAGAGCAGTTTGTGGGACGACGATACTCAAACTTTGTAGGCGGAATCGCACTGGTTGCGATTCTCGTGCTGATTTGGCCGCTGGCTACCAATGCCCAGCCGCATGGTCAACAAGGCGGGGGCGTCAGAGCTATGCCGATGCCTCAGCCGCATCGCGCTCCGACGTTCGGTGACCCGCGTCAGCGTTGGCTCGCCATGCCTCCGCAGGATCGCCAAATCTTCCAGAAAAATGCGGAGCGCTGGATGCAAATGGGCCCAGAGGAACGAAAAATAATGCGCGCCCGAGAGAAAGTTTACCGTGCTCAGGTCAGTAAAGAAGTCGACGCCGCGCTGAGGGAGTCTGGTCTCCACCTGGAAGGTGAAAAACGCGTGCAATTTGAGCAGCGCTACCTCCAGGAGCGGCGCAAGATTGAGCATTCGTTGCGGCAGGAAATCGAAAGCCAACGCCAGCAGCAATTGCCTGCGCTTCAGGAGCGTTTGAAGAAGGAATTTGCAGAACCATCACCGGCGGGTTCATCCGCGGCTGCGCCGGCCAGTTCGGTTTCACCGAAAAAATAAACCGGCGGGCGTTTCCACCCGCCGGTTCAAATTTAACGCTGTGGTTTAACGCCAGTGGCGATAATGCCGATGGTACGCCCGCGAGTAATAAACTCGGTGACCGTGATACCAGTAAAACGACGGCCCATAGCCGTATCCGTAATAAGGATACGGGTATCCATAGCCGTAATAGGGGTAGGGATATCCCGGATACCCAAAACCAATCCCCACTGCCACTCCGGCGTTAGACTGTGGCGCCGACGCGAAAGCGAATCCGCCCGCAACCAGCGCGATTAAAAGTAGTTTCTTCATGTCTGCTCACCTCCCCAGTTTCTAATAATTGAACTAAAGGTACGACGAAAAGTTGCTCGAATTATTCGGTCGTGCCCAGGGCGGAATATTTGGGATAGCCCGTCACGCACAGATCGGGTCCGATTTTTTCGAACGCGACCCGATCCAAACGCGCGCTTTCTGAAGTTGATCGCGCACCCTTTCCGGCGAACCCGGGAACGCCGCCGCCGGTGAAAATTGGCGCAATATAAATCTGCACCTTGTCGATCAGACGTTCGTCGAGCGCATGTCCGAGAACATTGCCTCCGCCTTCGATCGTAACAGTCACCACGTTTTTCTTGCCGAGATCGGCGAGGACAGTGCCCAGCGGTTCGTTGCGATAAACCAGAGTGTTCTTCGCATGACGATCGGTAAAGATGCGCGCGGGGCGCGGCAGTTTTCCGGAACGAGTGATTACCACGCGTATCGGTTGGCGCGAATTGCGAGGGCCGCGAACGGTTAAATACGGATTATCGGTTCTGATAGTTTCGGCGCCGACCAGGATCGCGTCGCTCTCCGCGCGCAATCTCTGAGCATGTTTACGCGCTGCTGCGCTCGTGATCCAGCGCCCTTCGCGGGCCGGTCGAGTGAGGCGTCCGTCCAAGCTGGTTCCGCACTTCGCAATCACAAACGGAATTCCAGTCGCAATCCATTTGTTGAACGCCTCGTTGAGATGGGCGCATTTCCCGGCAAGCACTCCGCTCCGCACCTTTATGCCAGCGTCTTGCAGGATTTGTATTCCCCGGCCGCGATGGCGCGGATTTGGATCAGTCGCTCCTATGACGACCGATTTCACACCGGCACGGATGATCGCGTCCGTACACGCACCGGTCCGGCCGACGGACGAACAGGGCTCCAGAGTGACATACAAAACAGCGTCCTTGGGGACGGCTCGTTTGAAGCGCTGCAAACATTCGATTTCGGCGTGGGGCAAACCCGCCCGGCGATGATGACCACGCGCGACGATTCGGTTTCGCAAAACCAGGACTGCGCCAACCGCTGGATTAGGGCTGGTTTGCCCGACAGATTTTCGAGCTTCGCGCAATGCCTCGCCCATGAACCGCTCGTCAGTATTCATTTGGAAGAAACAAGTTATTCAGGAGCGATCCGTTTGCGCAAATCTTTCGCTTTTCTACTTGGCGAATGTGTCGCGCCCGACTTACTTAGAGAGTAGAACCCCCCAACGCTATGGCCACGAAAAACGAAGAGAAAACCGGCGCCGACAAAGTAATCGCCGCCCGAAACAAGAATCTCGACCTCGCAATCCAGCAAATCGCCAAAGATTTTGGCGAGGGCGCGATCATGCGCCTGGGCGGCGAAAAGATTGTCGACATCGACGTTATCCCAACTGGAAACATTTTGATCGATCGTGCTCTCGGCGTCGGCGGATTTCCCCGTGGTCGGGTTGTCGAGGTGTATGGTCCTGAATCCTCTGGTAAAACCACGCTGACGCTGACGGTCATCGCGCAGGCGCAGAAACGCGGCGGCCTGGCGGCCTTCATTGACGTCGAACACGCGCTGGATCCGCAGTACGCCAAGAAGCTCGGCGTGAATCTGGACGATTTGCTCGTTTCGCAGCCGAGCTCGGGCGAAGAAGCGCTTCGAATTTGTGAAACGCTGATTCGCTCCAACTCCCTCGACGTCATCGTCGTCGATTCGGTCGCGGCGCTGGTGACGCGCGCGGAATTGGAAGGCGAGATCGGCGACGCGACGGTGGGCGCGCAGGCCCGTTTGATGAGCGCAGCTTTGCGCAAACTGACTTCGCTCATTTCTAGAGCCCGCACTTGCTGCGTTTTCACAAATCAGATTCGTGAAAAAATCGGCGTGATGTTCGGCAATCCGGAAACAACGCCCGGCGGCAAGGCGTTGAAATTCTACGCCAGCGTCAGGATCGACATTCGCCGCATTGGCGCGATTAAACAGACCGACGGCAGCGTTACCGGCAATCGCACCCGCGTTAAAGTCGTAAAAAACAAAGTCGCCCCGCCTTTTACTGAAGCCGAGTTCGACATCATGTATAACGAAGGGATTTCCACAACCGGATCGCTTCTGGATCTCGCGCTGGAGAAGCAAATCATCGAAAAGCGCGGGTCGTGGCTCAATTACAAGGGCTCACAACTCGCCCAGGGACGCGACGCGGCCAAGGAAGTTTTGAAGGAGGACCCGAAGCTGTATTCGGAAATCGAGGCCGCGGTGAAGGCTAAATTGAACGACGAGAAGGATTAAGCCTTCTACAATCTTTATGCTTTATCGATTTCTCTCTAAAGCCGTTCTTCTTGCCATCCTGACTGCTGCAAATGCGGCAACGCCGAACCCGGAAGCGCCGGTTCGATTGATTCCCGGGTTGGGCGAAGTTCATCATCCGGTTTCGACAAAGAACAAGGAAGCCCAGCAGTTTTTCGATCAGGGTCTTAAGCTCGTCTACGGGTTTAATCACGATGAAGCGCGCCGTTCTTTCATGCGCGCCGCTGAGCTAGATCCAGAACTCGCGATGGCGCACTGGGGCGTCGCCTTGACGCTTGGACCGAACTACAACCTGCCGGTCGATCCCGAGCGGGAGCGCGCAGGTTACGACGCGGTCCAGCGCGCGATCGCATTGAAAGAAAACGCATCCGAGCCCGAGCGGGCCTACATCGACGCCTTGGTGGTCCGTTATTCCAACGACCCAAATGTCGATCTGCACGCGCTGGATCGCGCTTATAGCGACGCGATGCGCAAGCTCGCCGCGCGCTATCCGGACGATCTCGACGCGGCCACGCTTTTTGCCGAGAGCATGATGAATTTGAATCCGTGGAAACTTTGGACCGCTGATGGCAAAGCCGCTGAGGGCACGGACGAAATTGTTTCTGTGCTCGAATCAGTTTTGAAACGCGATCCCAATCATCTCGGCGCGAACCATTATTACATTCACGCGGTTGAGGCTTCTACGCATCCGGAGCGGGCGTTGCCAAGCGCCGAACGTTTGGGCAAGCTTGCGCCGGCTGCCGGTCACCTCGTCCACATGCCGGCCCACATCTATTCGCGCGTTGGCGATCACCCGGCCTCGGCGCATTGCAATGAGCTTGCGGTTGCCGCCGACAAAAAATTCCTCGGGGCAACGCAGGAGCAAGGCGCTTATCGACTAATGTACTACAGCCACAACATGCATTTTCTGGCCTTTGCGGCATGTATGGATGGAAATTTTGCCGAAGCGCGCGACGCCGCGGCAAAGTTAGTGACCAATGTTGCGCCTGGTGTTAAAGCGATGCCGGATCTGGAAGGATTTCTGCCGACGCCGATGGTGGTGTTGTTCGCTTTCGAGCGTTGGAACGATTTGGTAAACTTTCCCGCGCCCGATTCTGCGTTTCAAATAACGACGGCGGTCTGGCATTCATTGCGCGGAATGGCGTTCGCCAAACTCGGTAAAACGGCGGAGGCCGAGAAAGAGCAGACCGCATTTCGAGATCTGGTCGCGAAGATTCCAGCGGACACGATGTACGAGCCACTCAACAAAGCGGCGGCCGTTTTTAACGTACACGAAGATATTTTGGCTGGTGCGATTGCGCAGAGCCGGCATGACGACAAGGCGACGATCGACGCGCTCGCAAAAGCCGTCGCCGCCGAAGACGCTCTCAATTACAGTGAACCCCCGGACTGGTATCCGCCGGTCCGCCCGATGCTCGGACATGTCTTGCTTGGAAATGGACAGGCCGTTGAAGCCGAGAAAATGTTTCGCGACGCTCTTGAGAAATCGCCGCGCTATGCTCGCGCGCTGCTTGGTTTGCGTGATTCGTTGAAAGCGCAGAATCGACAATACGAGGCCGAACAGATCGATCAGCAATTTCGCGCCGTGCTGAAAGAGAGCAGTGCAGTTTCGTCTGTAGTCACGAGCAAAAGGTAACGCCCGGGTTTCATCTGGACGCTCGCTGCGCGAGTTGGAATGATTGCGCCTGGACGGCGCGCCAACATGACCACGGACGTTAGCGACGATGCTCAACTCGAGATCGGCCATGTCTTGTTCATGGACATCGTCGGGTTTTCCAAACTTCTTCTGGACGAGCAAGGCGAAGCATCCCGCCGATTAAATCAGATCGTTCGAAACACGGATCAATTCCGCGCGGCGGAGGCCGCGGATAAACTGATTAGATTACCCACGGGCGACGGAATGGTGCTGGTGTTCTTTAACAGCCCTGAAGCGCCGGTCCGGTGTGCGGCGGAAACCGCAAAGGCTTTGAAAGGCTCCTCTGACTTTGGTCTTCGCATGGGGATTCACAGCGGGCCGGTCAACAAGATCTCTGATGTAAACGACAGGTCGAACCTGGCCGGCGGTGGAATCAACATCGCCCAGCGCGTGATGGATTGCGGTGATGCGGGGCATATCCTTCTTTCCAAAAGGGTCGCCGAGGACCTCGAGCAACATAGCAAGTGGCGGCCGTACTTGCAGGATCTTGGTGAATGCGAAGTCAAACACGGCGCGCGCGTGAACGTGGTGAATTTCTACACCGGCGACATTGGTAATTCCGCGCTACCGGAGAAATTTACCCGTGCGAAACAGAAACAGGATGCGGCCGCGCTGGTCGCAGACACAGCGATCGCTAGTCGCGCTGTCGCTATCCGTCGGCGACAGATTGCGCTCCTCGCGACTTCGGTCTTCGCACTGCTGGCTATCGGTATCGGCCTTTGGGTTTTTTCTCAGCGAAAGCCTACCGCAATTACCGGAATTGAATCCATCGCGGTCAAGCCGCTCGAGAATCTCTCAGGCGACAAGGACAAAGACTATTTTGCTGACGGCATGACGGACGAATTGACCACGAAGCTGTCGCAAATCGGCGCGCTGAAGCGGGTCGTCGCCCCGTCCACCATGATGAAGTACAAACAATCGCCGAAATCGAACGTCGATATCGCGCATGAAGTGAGCGTGAAAGCGATGGTTGAAGGCTCTGTCGTGCTCGCGGGGGACCAGGCACGGATTTCGGTTCAACTGGTAGACGTGGGAACGGATAAAACGTTATGGGCGGAGAGTTATACCCGTAACGTGGCTAACATCGTCCGGTTACAGAACGAAGTGGCTCTGGCCATTGCTAACGCCATCGCACTGGAGTTGACCCCAGGGGAGAAAACACGATTCGCCAACGCCCGTACCGTGAATCCTCAGGCTTATGATTATTATTTGCGCGGCAAGAGTATTTCCCGAATCAACACAGAAAACGCCAACAACAGCATTGAGCTCTTGGAAAGGGCCGTTTCCTTGGATTCCAACTTTGCAGACGCCTATGCGGAATTGGCGAACGCTTACAGCGACAAAGGTTACTTCTTTCAGGCTGGCAATAAGGAATGGGCTTCAAAAGCGGAGACAGCCGTGGCCAAAGCGCTTAAACTGAATCCTGAGCTTCCATCAGCATTGCTGGTTCGTGCCGGGTTACTTTGGACGCCGTCGCATGGATTTCCGCATGAACAGGTCATAACGGAAACCCAGAGGGCCATCGCCGTCGCTCCTAATTTTGGCGACGCGCACGGTTTCCTCGCGGCCATTTATTTCCACGTCGGACTTCTCGATGCGGCATTGAGCGAATTTAAGAGAGCGGACGATCTCATGCCCGGTAACGAAGCGGTCCAGTTTCATCTCGGAATGATGAGTCTTTTTCAAGGAAGGTACGGAGAGGCGTCGGCGACCATGGAGAAGAATATTAAGGGGTTTGTCCCAGCGTTTGTTGAATACAACATTGCCGCAGCGGTTCTTTATGATGGCCATACGAAGGAGGCGAAAGAGCGCATCGACGCGGCGTAAGCGCAATTTGACGATGAAGGTGGGATCATGACCTCCATGCAGGCTTTGCTTTTTGCCGCCAGCGGCGACAAATCACACGCCAGGGAGAAAATCGAGGAAGCTATAAAGATTGGTGAAGGGTTTGGGCACTTTCACCACACGACTTATGCGATTGCGTCGGCCTACGCGCTCATGGATGAACCTGAGTCGGCGATGAAATGGCTCAACTACACGGCAGAAAATGGATACCCAAACCTTACTTGGTTCGAACGAGATCCGAACCTTAACAATCTGCGCAAAGACCCGCAATTCGTCCGATTCCTGGAACGGTTAAAACCGAGATTCGAGCATTTGAAAGCAATCGCTGCCGGCTCATAAGCGTATTCTTCCCGTTGCTCTCATCGCATCGCCAGTTTTGAAACTTAGAAGTAGGTGAGCGTCCTACACTATATTATTCGCTTTGCCTACATTTTGGCTTTGCTCGGACTGAGTGCCCAAAGATCATCGCTGCGGATATGTGGAACCCAGCGAGCCACCGCCGGTTGAGGTTCGGATTGGGAATCTTGGTCGTAATATTCGCCATGCCCGTTTCTGCGCCCAGGCTTTTGTCGCAAGGGTGAGTGTGCGCCCATCTGGGAACGCCCGGTCTGGGCGTCGAAGGCACATCAACTTTACCGGCAGGGCATTGGGAGGCCTCGGTTTTTTTTCGTTATTACAATTCGCGCCAGGATGTTCTCGGTGATGAACCTCTCGATCATCCGCTCGTTTACGCGAACACCCACGTCTATGGCTGGACGATCAGCGCCACCTACGCGGTGACCGATAGATTCGATTTAACCTTGGACGTTCCGTTTCAATACGGAACTCGCAAGACCTGGATCGAACACAACTTCATGTCGATGGCGCTCCACACCATGCGCGCCGGTGGCATCGGAGATATGCGCCTGACGGCGAGCTATTGGCTGTTCGATCCGAAGAAGTTTCCGGAGCGAAACATCTCCCTGTCGTTAGGGGTTTCCATCCCCACGGGCGTGGACGACGCGAGCGATTATTCTTACCGCGCCACCGGCAAGGTGCTGCGACCAGTCGATCCCGCGATCCAGCCGGGAGATGGAGGATGGGGCATCCTCGTCGGCGGCCAGGCTTTTACGAGTCTCTTTTCCCCAGTTGCCCCACTCGAATTGGTTCGTCAATACTTATGCTTATGCCGAGGCTGCCTACGTTATCACTCCCCAGGAGACGAATGGCGTGCAATCCACTTTTGGTGACCAGCCGGTCCTTACTGGTGGATTTAAGGGCTTTATTTATGATAGCATTGCCGACCAATTCCTGGTTCGAGGCGGTGTGTCTCAGGTTGTCTGGCCATCCAAAGGAGTATCGATTAGCGCCGGTATTCGATGGGAAGGCGTTCCCGCGCACGACTTAATCGGTGGCGATTTCGGTTGGCGGTTTCCCGGAGGCTCGCTTTCGTTCGAACCCGGCGTTACCTGGGCGCCGCGACGCCAGGATTCATTTTCCGTCTATGTCCCGATCGCCGTTTATCGTTACGCCGGCCTGGACGCTAACTCGCAGAGCATGGGCATGACGGGTCCCGGCCTTGCCACCATCGCCGACTGGCAGCTCATCATTAGCTTTACGCACCAATTCTGAAATCCTACTACTGACGCCGGCGAAGAGTAATTAGACGATGTGAATCACGTCTTCGCGGCTGAAGCGCACCTTTTTCTGCGTAGCGTACTTGTCGTCGTCGGCGCGATAGCCCGGTGCGCAGCAATCGACGGAAGATACGACGCGTTGTCGCAGAAACATTTCCATTTGGAAATCGGCGCGCCCTTGGGAAACTAAGATCGACATCATGACCTCGGCCCAGATCCGGCAATCGTTTCTCGATTTCTTCCGCGAGAAGAAGCACACCATTGTGCCTTCGTCGTCGCTGTTGCCTGACGCGCCCAACCTGCTTTTCACCAACGCAGGCATGAATCAGTTCGTGCCGATTTTTTTGGGGCAACAAAAACCGCAGTGGAATCCTCCGCGGGTGACCGACACCCAGAAATGCATTCGCGCCGGCGGCAAGCACAACGATCTCGAAGACGTCGGCCTCGACACCTATCACCACACTTTCTTCGAAATGCTCGGCAACTGGAGCTTCGGCGATTATTTCAAGAAAGAGGCGATCGAGTGGGCCTGGGAACTGGTGGTTGAACGCTGGAACTTTCCCGCACAACGGCTTTACGCGACCGTTTATAAACCCGGCCCGAATGACCCAAGCGAGTTCGACCAGGAGGCTTACGATCACTGGGCGCGATTGTTTCGCGACGCCGATCTCGATCCGAAGATTCACGTCACCGGTTTCGGCAAAGCCGACAATTTCTGGATGATGGGCGACACCGGTCCGTGTGGACCGTGTTCGGAGTTGCATGTCGATCTAACCCCGGACGGGGACACGCGTGGCTCGCTGGTGAACAAGAATGATCCGCGCTGCATCGAGATTTGGAACCTGGTCTTCATTCAGTTCAACGCGAATCCCGACGGAAGCTTCACGCCGCTGCCGCAACGTCACGTCGATACCGGCATGGGTTTCGAGCGCGCAACGGCAATCATTCAGGGCACGAAAAATCTCACCGATTTTTCGGGAACGGTTTCGAATTACGAGACGGACATTTTTCGGCCGATCTTCGATGAAATTGAAAAGCTCAGCGGCGACAAATACCGTTCGAGCCTGCCGCATTCTTCGGATTGGGGAGCGCACGCGCCCTCGCGTGCAGTGGTTGGCGCCGCGCCAACCGCATCCGGCGAGGCGCCGGATGCAACACCCGAGGCGGGTGTGCTCCCCAGAACGGAGCAGATCCAAATCGATGTCGCGTTTCGAGTAGTAGCCGATCACATCCGCGCGCTGAGTTTCGCGATCGCGGACGGGATTATTCCTTCAAACGAGGGTCGTGGCTACGTCTTGCGTCGTATTTTGCGACGCGCCGTGCGTTACGGTCGCTCATTGGGATTCCACGAACCGTTCTTTTTCAAGCTGGTCGCCGTCGTCGCGAAAAGCATGGGCGACGTCTTTCCCGAACTCGGGAAAAAGCAAAAACACGTCAAGGAGACGATCAAGCGCGAAGAAGAATCGTTTAACAAGACTCTCGATAAGGGTATTGAGCTGTTCGACGAGAAAGTGACTATCCAAGCGAACGTTCCAGCACGTGGTGCCTTGATGAGCACGGTAACCAATGTCGGTACAGAAGAAGAGCCGGAGTTTGTTCCTGCAATTACTGGCAGCGAAATTTCGGGTGAGTTCGCGTTTAAGCTTTACGACACATACGGCTTTCCGCTCGATCTCACTCAGCTAATGGCGCGTGAGCGCGGGCTAACGGTCGATGTTTCCGGCTTCGAGAGATTGATGGACGAGCAACGCGAGCGAGGTCGCAAAGCGCAAAAAAAATCAACAATCACGGTCCAGCATATCGTTGATTTTCCAACGGAATTTGTCGGATATAAAACCTTAGAGACAGACGCGAAGTTATTCAAAATTGTCGAGAAGGCCGGAGGGATCGGCAGTGGTGACAAGTGGGCGATTGTCGATGTATCGCCTTTTTATGCCGAAAGCGGCGGTCAGGTTGGGGACACTGGCGAATTGAGGTTCATCAAGGATGGCAAAGTCGTTCGAGTTGTTAATGCGCTGAAGGAAGACAAAACCTTCTACTTGAAACTCGCTAATATTGAAGGTTTCGACTGGTCGCCCGAATCACCGCTGCATCTCACGGTAGACGCTGCGCGGCGTCACTCGATCCAAGGCCATCACACGGTGACGCACTTGTTGCACTGGGCGCTTCACCAAGTGGTCAGCAAGGATGCGGCGCAGAAAGGTAGTTATGTGGGGCCGGACAAATTAACGTTCGATTTCTCAAGCGCGCCCCTCACGCAGCAGCAAAAACGCGATGTGGAAAAGTTAGTAAACGAAAAAATCGGCGACAACGCGTTGGTTTTCTGGACGGAAATTCCGTACGCGGAAGCTAAGCAGCACAACGAAATTCAACAGTTCTTTGGCGAAAAGTACGGTGACGTTGTCCGCGTCGTTCAGATCGGTGGTGACCCGATCAAGTTGAATGGTTACTCGATGGAGTTGTGCGGCGGCACCCACGTGAGATCGACAAGCGAGATCGGTGCGTTTCGCATCGTGAAAGAGGAGGCGATCGCGGCCGGCACGCGTCGCATCGAAGCCGTGGCAGGTGATGCCGCGAGAACCTGGGCGACGGACGAAGCAAAGCGTCAGCAAGACCGATTTGAGATTCTCGCGCGAAAGAAACCAGACGTCGCGCCGTTGCCCGTGTTTACCGACACGGTGCAGACGAACAAGATGCTGGAACAGATCGACGCGCGCGGGGCGCATCTGGAAAAATTGGATGCCGACGTGCGCGAATGGGAAAAGCAACACGCCAAACAAGCGGAAGCGGAATATCAGAGCCGTGGCGGGCAGATCGCCAACGAACTGGCTGCGAAGCACGGCAAAGAAACATTTTTGGTCGCCAAGATCGAACACGGGGACGGCAAATTGTTGCAAGCAATCGCCGACTCGCTAAAATCGAAGTTTAGCGGACCAATTGTTCTCGCCGGAGCGAAAGATGGGCGCGTCGCGCTGGTCGCGGTAGTGCCGAAAGGTCTAATCTCAACGTTCCAGGCGAATAAAATTATTCAGGAAATTGCGCCGATCGTCGGAGGCAAGGGCGGCGGGCGACCGGAAAGCGCGCAGGGCGGTGGTGACAATGTTGCGAAAATCAACCAAGCGCTCGAACAAGCACGAAAGTTAATCGATGGATCTCGATCTTAAAGCGAAGGTAGCGCTCGTCACCGGATCGACGGCCGGCATTGGGTTCGCGATTGCGAAACGGCTCGCGCGCGAAGGCGCGAAGGTTGTTGTAAACGGTCGAACTAATGGGCGCGTGCACGACGCCATGGTTAAAATTGAGAACGAGATTGCGAATGCGAAAATAAGCGGAGTCGCGGCGGATGTCGGGACGACCGAAGGCTGCGATAAGCTAGTCGCCGAAGCCGGCCGAGTGGACATTCTCGTCAACAACGCCGGAATTTTCGAACCGAAACCGTTTGAAGAAATCAGCGATGCGGATTGGGAAAGATTTTTCGGCGTCAATGTGATGTCGGGCGTGCGTTTGAGCCGAGCTTATTTGCCGGAGATGAAGAGACGAAATTGGGGACGGATCGTTTTTATTTCCAGCGAATCCGGTCTGCAAATTCCGGCGGAAATGATTCATTACGGAATGACAAAGACCGCGCAGCTCGCGATCGCGCGGGGATTGGCTGAGACGTGTCAAAAGACAAACGTGACGGTAAATTCAGTTCTGCCGGGCCCGACGGGGTCCGAAGGCGTGACCGAGTTCGTCGCCGACCTTGCGGCCCAACAAAAGATCAGCCCGGCCGAGTTCGAGCGCGAATTTTTCAAGAACGCCCGGCCGACGTCGATTTTGCAGCGGTTCATCGAGCCGGATGAAATCGCGAACGTGGTTGCCTTTGTTTGCAGCCCGCTCGCTTCGGCCATTAACGGCGCTGCAGTTCGAGCTGACGGCGGTGTCATACGATCGATTGGCTAATCTAGGGCGCGCTTGCGCTCGGCGTTCGCGCGTGTTTCACGCCAAAGCAATTGTCGCTCGGGATGTCTTTAAGGACGTTAACCTTGCCGTCGACATTGGCGACGATTGTGCGTTGCGAGGCGGCGAAAACGGCGGTCGCGCTGAATACGATCAACAACGTTTGGCAAAGGAAGTAGTTGTTGTTCATGTCGGGATTGCGAGGGTGATGAAGAACGTTGCTGCGAGAGCGAGGAATAACACCAACAAATAAATAAAACCGCCGGCGAAAAATTTGAGCGTGCTGATGAACCAGCCTTGTCGATAAACGTATCGGATCGACAAAAAAATCTGAATCACGAATGTGATCCAAAGAAGGGCGATGACCCAGCCGGCAAAAGTTCCTGGGATTGCTCGATTGAGACCCATCGTGATGAGAACGATCAACATGACGCCGGTGTAAAAGAATGAATGGATGTGTAGCGCGTAAATTAGATGGTCGATGTAGAAGACACGTCGCCGGATGTAGAGAACTTTCAGAACAAACGCGAACAACGGAATGCAGCAGAGCATCATGTAGGGCAGGTTGCTGAACAGCGTGGTGATGAACAGCCCCATCTTGGTTCCGTGCTCGCCCATCTTTTCCTTGGCCCGGGCTTCCAGCCAGCGCTCGAACGGCGTCGATGATTTCTCGTTCTCATCGAACACGACGAACGGACGATCTCCAACCGCTCCATATTCCCGCCGGTTCGATTCGCTCGGCGAAACTGTCGCACTGGCTGACGGCGTCACCGTCACGGTAGGTGAAGTCGACGTTGTCGGCGAGGGATTCGGCTTGGTCAAAGAATCCAGCACCGCCTTCGCTTTACGGCGCTGTTCGGGCGAAAGGTTTTCCTGGTCGAGCTCCTTCTGAATCTCATCGCGCTTTTCCGAAATCGCGGCCGCAACGTCTGCGCGGTTCTTGTCTGAAATCTTGCCTGGCTCGAAACGTAGTCCTTTCGCTCCGTAGTTCACCGCGAAGAAAAAAGCCACGCTGGCGAGGAGGTACAAACGGAGTGGGTGGACGTGACGCACGCGCTTTCCTTGAACGAATTCGTTGGTAAGTTGCCAGGGCCGGGTAACCAGAAGGCCGATGGTGGCGAAAAATTTCGAATCCCAGTTCAGGAATTCGTTGAGAACATCCAAAATGACGTGACCAAACGACCGGCGATAATCAATCGCCGCTTGTCCGCACTGTGAGCAATAATGCCCGGTCAATTTCGTCCCGCAGTTCTCACAATGGGTAAACGCCGGTAGTTCTTGACTTTTGCGTCGCCTTAGCCAGCCGCGCTGAGAGCGGCGCTCGATCGCTGAGATCGCGGTATCGCCGAGAATGATTTTTATCGGTTCGTCCGACATGGCGTGCGAGGTTAATGGATTGGTTTCCCGGCGTCCATGCCCGGCTTGTAAGGCAGTGCCTGTCTTGACGGTACGAAGCTGTCCGATTTACATCGCCGACATGAAAACATTCACCGCAGCGATCATCGGTTTAGTAGCAATTTCAGCGTTCAGCTTCACGGCCCGAGCGGACCAACCGCATATGCGCCGCGCATTGGAAAATCTCCGCGCCGCGCGCGCGGAGCTTGAAGTAGCTGAGCATGACAAAGGCGGCTGGCGTATCCGCGCGATTGAGAATACCAATCGCGCCATCCGCGAAACAGAAAACGGCATGGCCGTCGGCAGATAACCAAGCGGTCATCGTGTCTAAAGCGGGGCTCGTGAAAACGGGCTCCGCTTTTCGTTTGTCCCTTAGTACCGCACGAACCAAAGCGATGCCGAACCGGCAATTCCAGCGGCCCAGAGAACGATGTCGTTATTGACGAAATAGGGATAAATCATGAGGGCGAGACCGATAAATATCGGCTGCCAAAGACTCATTCGCTTTCCGTAAGCGAAGGCGACGAAGCCGATTGATCCGAAGATGAAGCCGCCGATCAGGTTTGCCGTGCCAAAGTTCACGATGTCGATCATGCAGCTAGACGTGGGCCAAAGGTGTAGCCACGCGCCTGTGGCGCGTCTCCGCAGGCGGCAGGCAGCGCCCTGGCTACAACGCTGAACTTCGCGGTTGACCAGCAGCAAGCCGGGGTGACACGATTTGGCCAGCACAACCGATGGCAAATCAACTTTTTCGCAAGAAAAGCCCGGATGCTTTGATCGCCGAGGCAGCTGCGCCCGATCGCAGAATGAAGCGCTCGCTCACTGCGCTCGATCTTACCTGCCTCGGCATTGGTGCGATCATCGGGGCGGGCATTTTCGCGCTCGCCGGCACCGCGGCGGCGGGCGAGGCCGCTCATGTGGGCGAATCCATCATCAAAACGCCGGTGCTCAATTTCATCATCGCATTCATCCACCATACCGACCTGGTCTTTGGCCGGCCGGCGGCGGGACCGGCGGTCGCCCTTTCGTTTGTCGTGGCGGCGATCGCGTGTGGCTTCGCCGCGCTCTGCTACAGCGAGCTTGCCTCGATGATTCCGGTTTCTGGCTCCGCCTATACCTATTCCTACGCCACGCTCGGCGAGATTATCGCCTGGATTATCGGCTGGGATTTAATCCTCGAATACGCGGTCGGAAACATGGCGGTAGCGAAAGGCTGGTCGGATTATTTGGTGAAACTGCTCTACAGCTTAAGCCATGGTTCCATCAGGCTTCCGCTTTGGCTGGTTACCGATCCAACCACGGCTGCCACCAAGCTTTCACAAGGCGGTGAAGTCGTGCAGTACTATTCGCCGCTCGGCCTGCCGCACATCTTCGGATATCCTATCGCTCTCGATCTTCCTGCGGTGTTAATCGTAGCCGCGGTGACGGTTCTTTTGATTTACGGTATTCGCGAAAGCGCCACGACCAACACGACCATCGTGTTGATCAAAGTCGCCGTAGTGGTTTTCGTCATAGCTTTCGGCGCCTTCATGGTCCACCCGACAAATTGGCGTCCGTTTGCGCCTAGCGGATTTGGCGGCGTGATGAGTGGCGCAGCCATTGTCTTTTTCGCCTTCATCGGGTTCGATGCCGTCTCGACGACGGCGGAGGAAACGAAAAATCCCCAACGCGATTTGCCGATCGGGATGATCGCCAGTCTCATCATCTGCACCGTACTGTATGTACTCATGGCCGCCGTGCTTACCGGCATTAAAAAATACACGGTTTATCTCGGTGACTCCGCCGCGGTGGCGACTGCCTTTGCCAGTAAACCATGGGCCCAGGCGCTTGTTAGCGCCGGTGCGCTGGCCGGTCTCACTTCAGTGCTGCTCGTGTTTCAACTTGGCCAGCCCCGCATCATCATGGCGATGGGGCGCGACGGTCTGGTCCCGCAATTTTTTTCACGTCTTCACCCGCGCTACCGGACGCCGTATATCACCACGATCTTGACTGGCGTCTTGGTGGGCGGAGTTGCCATGTTGATCGATATCGGTTCGTTGGCCGACCTAACGAATATCGGAACGCTCTTTGCCTTTGTCCTTGTCTGCTGCGGCGTAATCGTGCTGCGCCGAAAGGATCCAAATCGTCCGCGGCCCTTCCGCGTCCCAATGGTGCCGATCTTTCCCATTCTGGGCGTCCTTTTTTGTTTTGCCCTGATGCTGAGTCTTCCGATCGAGACATGGATCCGCTTTTTCGTCTGGCTTGTGATTGGTCTGGCGATCTACTTCCTCTACAGCGTTCGCCACAGCAAGCTTCGCGGCGGCGAAGACACCGGAATAACCGAAGACGTCCCGCCTCCGTTCATCAAGTCGTAAGATCGGTATAGCCACGGCTCTGTGAGCCGTCCACCCCTTTTAACGCTGCACAGCAGCGTGGCTACAAACTTACGCCGCTTTCTGGGCGTGACTCGCCTTGTCGTCGACTTCGAGCCAATCGAACAACGTGGTTGTCTTTGGATCGAGTCGGAGCGGTTTTAATTGCTCGACGAACCACTCGCGCTTCTCGGGATCGTTGTAGGGGTTATTGGCAGTGACCTCGTCACCCCAGCGCTTGACCTCGTCCGGCGTTTTCTTTTGGCCGTTCCGATTCAGCCAATCGACCATGTCTTGATCGCTTGCGCCGTTTTCGATCTGCGCTTTGAAATCTGCGCCCTTCACGCCTTTGAAACCGAACAGCATGTTGTCGAGCGGACAATCAAAGTGGTATTCGCCGATGTTACCGCCAACCAGCGCGCGACATTTGTCGAGCGTGCGTCCAAGAATTGCATAACCGCCAATCCGGATGCGCGGACTGCGCGGTGATTCCTTTGTCAGATCTTTCCCTGTCACCTTTGTATTCATGATTTACGCTAACGGCATGAGGGGATGTCGCAAGCGCGCGGCGAAAATTTTCTGAGAACCGAAGCCCCCGTGGGCTACGACGCGTTAGCGGCTTTTGTAGCGGCGGTCTGCCTGTCGCGCCGTAACCGTCCGAAGGCGAACGACACCGAATGGATTGCTTTCGGCGACGAGACATCGCCGCTACAGTTCGAGCAGTGAAACTTTTTCTGGCGGCGTTCTTCAGCTGCGTTGTCGTCTTACAGGCTGAATCGCCGCGTATCTCGCCGCCGCCAGATGGAAAGCTATATCACGGTTTTTATTGGGACGGCGTCGGGACCGATACGCACGATCCGACCGAGCACGATGTCACGGCTGCCGATGTGGCGCGTTACGAACAGGCTGTCGGCGCCAAGACTGCATGGGTCTATTTTTCGGACAATTGGTTCGAGTCCCGAAAATTTCCAGCCGAGATGTGCGGCTGGATCCGCGATATCGGCGAAATTCCGTACGTTCGGCTGATGCTTCGCTCGGATGTCGACCAACTTCATGGCGAGAAGAAGTTTTCACTTCAGAAAATCATCACTGGCGAGTTTGATGCCGATCTTCGGGCCTGGGGCCATGACGCCAAGGCGTTCGGTTCGCCGATTTTGATCGAGTGGGGAACCGAGCCGAATGGAAACTGGTTCAGTTGGAACGGAAAATGGAACGGCGGTTCCGTTGAAGGACCAAAACGCTACGTCGCGGCTTATCATCACATTGTCGATCTCATGCGCGGGGAGGGCGCGGATAACCTGACCTGGGTATGGCACGTCAACTGGTACGACGAGCCGGAGCGACAATGGAACGCATTCGAAAATTATTTTCCGGGCGAGAAATATTGCGATTGGGTCGCACTCAGCGCTTACGGGCCGCTCACGCCGCGGACCACTGACGGTCTTGAGACCTTCCGGTTTGAAATTGACGAAGCTTATCCGCGGTTAATCAAGATCGCGCCGGGCAAACCAGTGATCGTCGCCGAGTTCGGTTGCGACCTGCACAATCGGCACGTTAACGCTACGCGTTGGGCGCGCGGCGCACTCGACGAGCTCTTTTCAAACCGGTGGCCGGCGATCGTCGGGTTCTGCTGGTGGAACGAAGGCTGGCAGAACGATGATATCAAAAGACACGATACCGACATGATCGTGCTGCACGATGCCGATCTTACCCGCGCGTTTCGGGACGAATTCGCGCAACACGGAGAGAAGATTCAGCAGAAACCCGTGGCCACAGATGCACACAGATGAAACACCGATTTAAAATCTGTGACGATCTGTGTTAATCTGTAGCTGAAATTTTATGGTCAAAGTCGATATCGAATACACTGGCGATTTGCATTGCGATGCAACGCATGGTCCGTCGAAATCGAAGATCGCGACCGATGCGCCCACCGACAATAAAGGCAAAGGCGAAGCATTTTCGCCCACTGATCTCGTCGCGACCGCCCTCGGCACCTGTATTAGCACGACCATGGGACTCAAAGCCGAATCGCTGGGCGTCGATCTTCGCGGAATGAAGGTTTCGGTGGAAAAGGAAATGTCGACGGATCCGCCGCGGAGAATCGTTGGATTGCCGAGCGAGGTTCACATTCCCTTACCGCCGGATTCGCCACATCGCGAGGTCCTCGAGCAAACCGCGCTGAATTGTCCGGTGCACAAGAGCCTGCCGCCGGAAATCAGGCGCCCGACCAAATTCTTTTGGGAAGGGTAATCTGTCATCTCGAGCGGAGCGAGAGACCTCCCGCTTGACGATGGGTCACTCGAGTTAGGTTGTGTGATCAAAGCTTCGACTGCGAGGTCCCTCACTTCGTTCGGGATGACAGCGAATAATTATTTTTCGCTGGGATACAACCACTCCAAATAATCTGCTACGCCGCGTTCGAGCGAGAATTGCGGCTGATAACCGAGCGCACCGCGGACTTTTTCCAGGTCGGCTTCGGTGAAGTTTTGGTAGTGGGCGTGGGGGTTGTCGATGTAATCAGGTTGAAATTTTGTGCCGAGGCACTTGTTGAGCACGTCCACCAATTCGTTGAACGAGCGAGCCTGGCCTGAGCCAAGATTGTAAATTCCGCTCTCCCTGGCTTCGAGAGCGAGCATGCTGCCTTCCACGATGTCTTTCACGTAAACGAAATCGCGCTTCTGATCGCCGTGTTTGAAAATTCGGGGACGTTGTCCGGCTTTCATTTGCTGCGCCAGATGATAAACCATGCTGGCGGGCACGCCCTTGTGGGCCTCGCGCGGTCCGTAAACATTGAAATAGCGAAGGCCGACAATGACCCAGCCCGGATTCTCCTTCGCTTCGAGCATCGCGAGATTGTCCATGATCGTTTTGGAGAATGCGTAGATGTTGGCCGGCGCGGCTCCGTTGGTTTCGACGCTGGCCTGTGTGGCAGGGCCGTAGGTTGAGGCAGACGACGCGTAAGCAATTCTTGTTTTGCTTGGCCGCGCGAAATTGAGGAGCCGCCGAAAACTCTCGACGTTGTCGTGAACCTGGATGAACTGATCATGCAAGGTCGTGTCGGTGATCGACGCCAGATGAAAAATCGCGTCGAATCCCGGGGCCGCGGGACTGCCGAATTGCTCGCGCCAATCCAGCGTAGCCAGGTTTTGGGCAACGAAGTCCCCGCGATAACCGCGCAGATTTTTGAAATCGCCGGAACGGAAATCGTCAACCACGGTTAGCCGCGCGACCGGAAATTTCCCTTGGAGCGTGAGGGTCAGATTGGAGCCGATGAAGCCGGCCCCGCCGGTAACGAGGAAGTTGGGAGCGGATGAGGTCACGAATGAGTTGCGAGATAAATAAATCTTGAGCCGCGAATCGCAAGCGGCTAGTTCTGGAGCCAGTTCTTTGCGAGCTTGAAAAAGTGGATCGGCGCGAGAAATCCCGTGAAAACCGGGAGCAGTTGCGCTGCTGTAACTGGATACGACTTCCCACGGCCAATCGCCCTGCACAGGCGGGACGGTGAAGGCGGGAAGAAGAGGTGAGTTAGTCGATGGTTGATAGTTGATAGTTGATAGTCAGAAGTCGCGAGGCTTCGTCTCTCAACAATCAACTAAAGACTATCAACTTCTCCGAAAGGCCAGGAGCCAGAATATTCGACCGAGTCCACCTCATTCGCCAGCGTGACGCTGGACCCAGCTAAAGAAATCTGAGTTCGCGTTTGCGCTGCAAAACCGAACCTCTGGTAAGTGCCAGTCCGGCTCGGACCGCGAAAAAACTTCTTCGCAAAAAGAAGAATGAGAGCTGGGCGATGCGCTCCGATCCCGCGGTCGCGGGACTGAGGCAAACAAGTCCGACTCTCGAGTTGGAGGAAACTTGTTATGCGAAATCGCCCATTATGTTTTGTTCTAGTTAGTCTAATCGGCGCGGCAATTCCTATCCGCGCGGAGACCGCAACATCAGTGTCGCCCAACGGCGACCAACTGCCCGAGGCCGAAGCGGTCGTCGTTTCGGCAACCCGATTCGATATTCCGCTCGATCAATCACCCGCCAGCGTCAGCGTGATCGACTCCCAGGACCTCGATAATAAACAGATCGAGCGTGTGAGTGACGCTTTGCGCGAAGTGCCGGGACTAAACGTCGTTCAGACCGGCACACCTGGTCAGCTCACTTCGGTTTTCATGCGTGGACTGCCAAGCCAAGACATGCAAGTTCTGCTCGACGGAATACCAATCAATCAGGGATTGGCCGGTCAATTCGATTTCGCCAATCTCACGACTGATAACATTGATCGCATCGAAGTCGCGCGCGGCCCTCAAAGCACGATCTACGGACCGCGTGCACTGGCCGGAGTGGTTCAGATCTTCACCAAACAGGGAAACGGTCCACCCGGGATCACCGTGAGTGAAGAAGGCGGCACCTACGACACTTTTCGGGAAACTGTCGCGAGCGACGGGAAAATTGGCGACTTCGATTATTCGTTGGGGGCAAGCCGGCTTGACACCGACAATGCCCGGCCGAACAACGCTTATCGTAACACATCAATGCTAACCGATGTGGGCTGGTCGCCGAACGACCAGGCACGGATTGGCGGATTGTTTGCCTACTCCGAGAGTGAAACAGGTAACCCGAATAGCATCTTCGCCTTTCGGCCGATAGATCATTTCCTAACCGAGAAATGGTTTATCGCGCCCCATCTCGATCTTCAGGTCACCGATTGGTGGCAGCACAGATTAATCATCGACCACGACAACGAGCGACAGGTCAACAATCCAAATCAGGACGGACCATTTGGTATTGGGCCGACGCGCGCTCTGTTCCAGCGGACCACGATCGATTACCAAAATGAGCTACGCCCAGCATCCTGGTTTACACTGACGAGCGGATTCTTTTATAACCGCGTCGATTCAGGTGAGGAGCGGCCTTTCATTTCTCAACTGTCCGGTCCGCAACCAATCTTCATTAGCGACTTCACTACCGAGATCGCCGGCTTTGTCGAAGCGACTGCAAACATCGAGAACCTGATTTTGGTCGCAAGCGGACGCATCGACAGCTTCAACGATTTCGGAGATGTTTGGACGTATCGGGTCGCGGGTAGTTACAAGATCGATAAGACCGACACCACATTGCACGCGAGCGTGGCGACGGGATTCAGTCCGCCGAGCAGTCAGGATAAGATTTTTCGATTCAACCCGAATCCGTCGCAGCCGCTGCCACCGTTGCAACCCGAAAAGGACTTCGGATGGGATGTCGGTTTCGAGCAGCGTTTATGGGATCGGCGGGTGACGATCGGCGGGACCTACTTTCACAACGACCTGTCCAATGTGATCGGGTTCAACGGACTCTTTGAAACCTTGAATCTCGGCGCCGCGGAGACTCAGGGGGTCGAGACTGAACTACGCGCGACTCCGATTACCGATCTGGTTCTGACAGCGAGTTACACGTATCTTGAAGCCGAAAAAACCGACAACTTGGACATTTCACAACCACAAGGGTCGCGACTGCCGCGAAGGCCTCGAAATGAGATCTATGTGTCGGGTTCGTATCTGTGGGGAAAGAAACTGCGCACAACAATCGAGGCGAAGTGGGTCAACGCGCGTGAAGAGATCAATTTCGGTGGACCAAATTTCGACGTCGAGGATTACAACTTCGTCAACATCGCCGCGGAATATGAGATCAATCCGCACATCTCATTATTCGGCCGCGTCGATAATCTAACGGGCGAACATTACTCCGAAGTGCACGAACTGGTATTTGTCGGACCGAAAGCTCTCAATTCTGGCTTCCCCGCGCTCGGCACCGCACTGTACGGCGGAATGAAGTTACGTTTTTGATTGTAGCGGCGGTCTATGACCGCCGAAATTCTTGTTGAACGGCGCTCATAGAGCGCCCGCTACAGCTTGAAATCCGGGCGTCATCGCTTAATCAGCGTTAGTGACCCCGCTGCTTTATCTCTTGATTGGCATCACGTGTGTCGGCGTCCTCGCGGTTCTCTTCGTCGTGGTGCGCGACCGGTCCAAGCCGGAGGAGCCTGACCAGGGTGCGCTGATGCTCCAGCAGCAACTGAATGCCCTCCAGCAACGGCTGGACGCGTTTGGCCAAACCGTGAGCCAGAATCTGCAGCAATCGACGGCGTCGATGAACACGCGACTGGACAAAGCCGCAGAAGTCGTGGGCGATTTGCGGGAAAAAGTCGGTCAGATTCACGAAGTCGGCCGGGCCGCGCAAGAGTTGGTTCACATCATGCGCGCGCCCAAGCTCCGCGGCGGGATGGGCGAACTCTTCCTGGGCGATTTGCTTTCCCAGATTTTACCGCGCGAGCATTACTCGATGCCACACCGGTTTAAAAACGGTGACGCTGTCGACGCAGTCATTCGTATCGGCCCGAGATTGGTTCCTGCGGACGCGAAGTTTCCCTACGAGAATTTCAAACGCGTAGTTGAAGCTGCAACCGAGACGGAGCGGGTAGCTGCGCGCAAACAGTTTTTGCGCGACGTGAAGAAGCATGTGGATGCCATTGCGACGAAATACATTTTGCCCGACGAAGGAACGTACGATTTCGCGCTGATGTATGTGCCGGCGGAGAACGTATATTACGAGACGATCATCAAGGAAGACTCGGCAGAGGATCGACAGCTTTTCAGTTACGCGCTGGCCAAGCGGGTGATTCCAGTATCACCAAACAGTTTCTACGCCTACGTCCAAACCATCCTGCTTGGACTTCGCGGGATGAAAGTGGAAGAGCGGGCCCAGGAAATTCTTGGCGAGCTGTCGCGATTGCGCGGCGATTTCGCAAAAATTCAGGACAATTTCCGAATTCTGGGACGCCATCTCGCGAATGCGAGCGGGAGTTTCACGGAAACTGACAAACGGATGAGCAAGCTGGATGACAAGCTCGCTCAAATTGAGCAGCCCCAAAAAACGGAGCTTTCTTCGCCGCCTACTTTACCGGGGCTGGAATAGAGAGTCACAATACTTCGTCCCATTTGGATTTGTCCTTGAGCATGAGCTCGCGGAGCAGACGAACGGGCGGCATGCCGTGGTTGAGCAGCTCGTTGTGGAATTTCTGGTCGGAGTAATTCGCGCCTTCCTGCGCTTTGTAATCGTCGCGCAGCTTTAGAATCTCCAACTTGCCAAGGGTGTAATTGAGATAGCCAGGATCGAAAGTGCCGCGCATCGCTTCGGCCTGGGCCGGTTTTTCTTCATAGTAGCAATTGTCCTGAAAAAAGCGTGTGGCCTCGTCGACAGTCATGTTCTGAGTGTGCATTTTGATCGCTACGCACAACCGGCACAACCGCAGCATCGCTTCGTCCGCCTGGGCCATCCGGTACTTGGCGGCGCGCTTGATGTCGTTTTCGCTTGGGTTGGCGACGGTCCCGTAGCCTTCGTCGACCATCATTTTTTCGCAGTAATGGGCCCAGCCTTCGATGAAGGCGTAGCTTCCAAAAATCTTTTCCACTTTGGTGGCCGGCGAAGCATTTAAACGCAGAAACTGAACGTAGTGCCCGGGATAAACCTCATGAATTGAAACGATATCGGCGGTGTAAAAGTTGAACGCGGTGAGCCACTCATCTTTTTGTAACGGCGGCCAATCGTCGTCAGGCGGCGTGACATAATAGTACGCCTCAGTCGCGCGTTTCTCGAACGCCCCCGGTGTGTCCATCGACGCGAAAGATGTGGCGCGCTGGTACTCCGGCGTCTCTTTCACGCGAGCGCGGATTTCTGAAGGAATTGTCACTAGCTTCCGTGTGATCACGAATTTCCGGATCGATTCGAGGTCTTTGTTGATGTCGGCGAGCAAACTTTCCGTTGTCGGATGTTCTGCCTGGACCTGCTTGAAAACTTCCACAGCGGATTTGTCTGGATCGATTTTCTGCGCGGCCTCAGCGAACGTTTTTTGTTCCTTCTCCAACTGGGCCATTCCAATCTCGAGAATCTTCTCAGGCGGAAGGTCGACCAGCTCCGTCTCGCGCAACATCCGCTGGAACTTTTCCTCGCCGAGCGCGAAATCGTCCCTTGCTTTCGGCAATCGTTCGCGCTCGAGCCACCCGGCATAATCGGCAAGGGCCCCGGCTGCTTTCCGGTTCGATTCCAAAAAATCCGAGCGCTGCCGTTCGTCTTTCAAATCGGCAACCGCCTCGACCAGATCCCTGCGCAGAAAATCGGCCGAACCTTTCGCGATCTTAATCGCGAGCTCCACATACGGTTTCGGAAGCGCCTGATCGAGGTTCGTCTTTGCGGCGATGACAATATTCGGGACCTGCGCCTCGATCGCGATGATGCTGTGCACGCGGTCATCCAACGGCGAGAAATTGCGCTTGATATAAACATTTACGTCGGCAGCGCGGGCATAGACGATCGGGTTGCGCTCGTAGATCGACATCGCTTCCCGCTGAAAGATTTCCCTGCGGATCGCAGCCTGCAGGATCCGGAGATCGATTGATTGACGCTGACTGAGTTTGCTGAGCTCGAATTTTTGGAGGCGATCGTCGAATTTTTTGAGGCGGAAAAGCTCCGCATCAAGGGCAAGTCTGCTGTAATCGGTTATTTTCCCGTCGTATTCATGCAACCCAATTGAGGTGGCAAGAAGCGGGCGGGCTGTGAAGTACCCTTTAAGAAATTCCTCCGCGACCGCTTCGTATTCTGCATCCGGTGTTTGGAGGGCGAAGACGCTGGTCGAAGCCAGGGCAATCGCCGATGCGACAAGAGCGCGGGCCAAGGTTTTTATCGGCCAAAGGGTGGACACGGCGGCGCAAATTTAGCCGACGCTTTGGTCGTTGCCAAAAATTTTGGAATGGGCCAATGTCCGTTCCCAGTTCGATTGGAAATGAAGCGTCGCATTCTTATCGGAACATTCGCCCTGGTTCTGGTCGCGGGCCTGTGCGGGGTCTCGTTACGCAGTCAGGGCGCGGCCGGTGATGAAGACGACACCGGTTATTCCCAAATCGCCATCTTCGCCAAAGCGCTTCAATTGATCCGCCAGGATTACGTCGACGGAAACAAAACCAGCTACCACGATCTGGTTACCGCGGCCTTAAAAGGGATGCTGAGTTCGCTGGATCCGCACAGCCAATTCATGGATCCGGATGATTTCCGCGACATGCAGGACGATACGCGCAGCCGCTTCAACGGCCTCGGCATCGAAGTCGCGATCAAGAATGGTCTGCCAACGGTGGTGACGCCGATGGAGGACACTCCGGCGGCGAAAGCCGGCATTCTCTCGGGCGATCAAATTCTAAAGATAAACGGAGCGTCGACCGAGAGAATGGATCTGCAGGATGTGATCAACCATTTACGCGGCGCGCCCGGCCAAAAAATCACGCTGACGCTGATTCGAGCGTCGACCAAGGAGGTCAAGGATTACCCGCTTGAACGCGCGGAGATCAAAGTGCAGAGCGTTAAGGGCTCGCGATTGCTCGATCCGGATCTGACTGGCTCGTTCAAAATCGCCTATGTGCGCTTGATTCAATTCAACGAACCGACCGCCGAAGAGCTTTCAAAGACCCTGGATGAATTGCAGAAGCAGGGGATGCAGGCGCTCATTCTCGACCTGCGCAACAATCCGGGTGGATTGCTTAACAGCGCGGTGGATGTTTGCGCGCAATTTTTGCCTCCAGGCACCAAAGTCGTTTCGACTCAGGGCCGGATCGCTTCCCAACAGCGGGAATATTCGACGTCGGGCGCGACCAAGGAGCGCCCGCACTTTCCGATGGCGGTCCTGGTCAACGAGGGCAGCGCCAGCGGCGCGGAAATTGTTTGCGGTGCGCTCAAGGATTTGCATCGCGCCATTGTTGTCGGTGAAACCACTTTCGGAAAGGGTTCCGTGCAAAACGTGATGCAATTGCCGGACGGTTCGGCTTTGCGTTTCACGACCGCGAAATATTACACGCCGAGCAAGCAGGTGATCCACGGAAACGGAGTCGCGCCGAATATTCGCGTGCCGATGAGCCCCGAACAGGAGCGCATGTTGTTCACTGCTCGCAGCAGCGGCGATACGATCCGAGCCGATGAAGATAAGAACTTTATCAAAAGCAACGATCCACAGATGTTGCGGGCGATCGACGCGCTCAAAGGCGTCATGGTTTACGCTCAGCAAAACGCGCCGCAAGGCGAGGTTATTAAGAAATAAATCTGTAGCGGCGGTCTGTGACCGCCGGATTTCTTGTAGGGCAAGCGCATCGCTTGCCGGATTTGGCAGGCGGAGCGCCTGCCCTACAATTGTCTGGTGATAGTCCTGGCTCTCGAAACTTCTTGCGACGAAACCGCTGTCGCCATTCTGCGCGATGGCAACCGCCACTCCGGTCCGCCAGTCGGACGGACTCGTCCCGTGGCGAGCTCGGAGTTACTGGCAAGCGAAGTCGCGTCGCAAATTGCCGAGCACGAGAAATTTGGCGGGGTGGTGCCGGAAGTCGCGTCGCGCAATCATCTGGTGCACGCGCCGCGCTTGCTGGAGCGTGCGATGCAGGAAGCGAACGTCGACATCGCCGAAATCGACGCGTTCGCCGCGACGAGCGGACCGGGCCTGGCTAGCTCACTCATGATTGGCGCGTCGATCGCGAAAGGTCTGGCAATCGGTTTCGGCAAGCCCTATCTCGCGATCAATCACTTGGAAGGTCATCTGCTCTCGCCATTCTTCGGCGAGACGAAAATTCGGTCGAACGTTTCACTCGTCGTGAGTGGCGGACACACTATGACAGTCCTGGTTCGCGGCCTTAACGATTATCAAATCATTGGTCGTACTGTTGATGATGCCGCCGGCGAAGCGTTCGATAAAATCGCGAAGTTGTTAGGCCTTGGTTATCCCGGCGGACCGGAGATCGAGAAGCGCGCCACGGCTGGAGATGCGAAACGATTCGATCTGCCGCGAAGCATGCCGGAATCGGAAAATTTCAGCTTTAGCGGATTGAAAACAGCCGTGCGCTATTTGTTGCCCAATATTGTAGGGCATTTCGGTGAAACACCATCCTCGAATTGCCGTCCGGCCCAGACGGCGTCCAAGCTTGCGAAAAAGGATCTCACCGATCTTTGCGCTTCAGTTCAGGCGGCGATTGTCGATGTGCTTGTTCGCAAAGCAATCGACGCTGCCAAGGAATGCCACGTCGATCTCGTGACAATGAGCGGCGGCGTCACCTGCAACAGGAAGTTGCGGGCAGAAATGGCCGCGGGCTGCAAACGTCACGGGTTCGAATTGAGAACGGCAGAACCGTGGCTGTGTACTGATAACGCGGCAATGATTGCGTTCGCAGCGATGTTGAAGTTGCAAAACGGTTTCAGCTCGAGCGTGACCGAAGAGATCGATCCGAATCTCGCGCTCATTTGATTGTAGGGCGGTTCTGCGAACCGCCGGATTATGCGATTGGCGTCTGACACAGACGCCCTACAAAGTTAGTATTCCCTTTCCAGCAAATAATTCGCGAGCGCGCGCAGCGTGTCACCCTTCTTGCCGAAGATCTTTAGCGCGTCATGCGCTTGTTTTGTGAGGCGTTTCGCTTCAACGCGCGATTTTTGCAAACCGATTAGCGCGGGATAGGTCGCTTTTTGCGCTGCAACATCTTTGCCGGCGCTCTTGCCGAGTTTCTCGCTGGTTTGAGTTACATCGAGAATGTCATCGATCACTTGAAAGGCGAGCCCGAGCGCGCGTCCGAATTTTGTAGTCGCCGCAAGCTCCTTCGCCGTAGCGTTCGCGCTCATCGCGCCTAGGCAAACCGACGCCGTCAAGATCGCGGCGGTTTTGTTTTGATGAATGTAACGCAAATCGGAGAGGCTCACTTTCTTGCCTTCCGCCTCGAGATCGGCCACTTGTCCGGCGATCAGTTGGCGACTTCCGGCCGCGACTGCCACCTCACGGAGGAGTGTGAAAGGGTCGTAGCGATGCGGAGGTTTCGCCCGCGAAACAATTTCGAACGCAATCGTGAGTAACGCGTCGCCGGCGAGAACGGCGATACCGTCTCCGAAAACTTTGTGGCAAGTCGGCCGTCCGCGACGGAAATCGTCGTTGTCCATGCTCGGAAGATCGTCATGGACTAGGGAATAGGTGTGGATGCATTCCATGGCGCAGGCGAGCGGCAGCGCGTTCTCGATTTTGCCCCCGCACACTTCGGCGGCGGCAAGCGTCAGGATCGGCCGTAATCGTTTTCCGCCGGCGAATAAGCTGTAACGCATCGCCTTGTGGATGGTCGGCGGCCGCACGTTTTCCTTCGGCAAATAACGATCCAGCCCGCGATCGATCATTTTCTGTCGAGATTTCAAATACGTTTTTAGATTCACGATGCTCGATGCTTGATCCTGGATGCTCGATACAGGCAATTGAGAATCAAGTATCCAGAATCCAGTATCCGAGGCAATCAGCCGCTAAGAATTCTTGGGCAGCCGTGTCTATCTCATTGAAAGGATGAGATATGAACACAGCGCTGATTTACCGGCCAAATAATCGTAAGTTGATCTGGATCGCATTCGCCTGCGCGATCACGATTCATTTAGGTGCGATTGCAATCGCGAAAAACAAAGCGAACCCCGTGGTGTTGAACTGGGATGGCAAGACCAATGACAGCGTGATTGGGGAGTTCGATCCGTCGCCGCAGCCACCTGATCCCGACATTACCTTGGTACCTAAGATTGCGGCAAATCCGGACCAGGAATTTACGGAAGAAAGTGCGGTCCAAACGCCGATTCACCCCCGCAAGAAAACACCGGTCATTCCGATGCGATCAACGAACATTGGATCCGGACAGGCAACGCCTGCCGGATCAGTGAAGTCGCTAACGTTATATGCGCCGAAGCCGAACTATCCGTACGAAGCGCGGCGTGGCGGAATCACCGGATCGGGTGTCGCGCAGTTAACGGTGAACTCTGGCGCAGGCAATGTGGTCGAGGCGCGCATGTCGCAGAGCACAGGCAACGCGATTTTGGATAATGCAACAGTCGAAGCGTTACGCAGGTGGCGTTTCAAACCGGAAGTTGCCGGAAGCGTGAATGTGCCGGTTACATTTACGCTTACCGGTGTCTCTTACTGATTCCGCGGTGTTATGATTTGTTCGGCCAAATCGCGAGGATGAAGCAAGCGGACCAAAACGTGGATGAACTCTTACGTCGATTTGAAATACCGCTTCTCCAATACGCGGCGCGAATAACTGGCAACAATGAAGCGGCCCGCGACGTGGTCCAGGAAACGTTCATCAAATTTCAGCGCAACGGGACTGTCGCTCCGGAAAAAACCTCGACGTGGCTATTCACCGTTTGTCGAAACGGCGCGCTCAATGTTTGTCGCAAGGAGAAACGAATCATGTATCTCGACCAGGAAATCATTGAATCGCATGGGGATGATCAGCCGATGCCTTTCGAACGGATGGAGCAACGGGAAGCGAGCGGATTTCTCATGAAGATCCTCGCGACGTTACCGCCGCGACAACAGGAAGTGCTCCAACTGAAATTTCAAAACGATCTCAGCTATCAGGAGATCGCTAAGATCACGAAGACGACAGCGAACAGCGTTGGGGTGCTCATTCACACCGCGGTGAAGACATTGCGGCAACGTTACAGCGAGGCATCACGCGATTTTTTACCGTTTGAATCAAGAACGAACCTGAACATGAATATCGATGATCCAAAATTAACTGCATTTGCTCTCGGCGAGCTCGATGAACCGGAACGATCGGCAATTGAGAGCCAAGTTGCCCAATCACCGGAAGCGCAGCGGTACGTCGATGAAATGCGCAAGCTCGCCCGGGCGTTAAAGGACGAGTTCGCCGCCGAGATTCAAAATAGTGTAGCCACCGGCCTGCGGCCGGTCGATGAACGCCGCGCAGCGACGTGGCTACAACGAAGAAATTTGAGCGACATTCACGACGATCCCTGGTTTTGGTCGATTGGTCGACCGCTTGCAGTTGCTGCTGTCCTGTCAATCCTCGCGATCTTGTCCGCGGTTCTGATTACCAGTCGCTCTCGGCATGATTCGATCGCGAGTCCGCCAACCGACTATACCTCCATCGAAGGAGAACAAACTCCGCCAAGCGAAATTGGCTTGGAATCAATCGGACCCGAACAGGTTTCAAATCCATGGAGCGGTGAGGCGATCCGGCGAATTGACCATGTCGTGATTGGAGAGTTGGTCGGAGAAAATTCGGGCGCCGGTGAGGTCCGGATCATCGAAACCGTGAACGACGCCTATCGCGTCCAACGTTTGAAAGAACGTTTGACCGTGCCCGCTCTCTCGCGACAGCCTGAAACTCAGCCGACCGATCGCACCTACACTCTGATGTTCGTCGATCGTGGAGGTCGGATTGTGGCCGGAACAAACTTTTACTGGGTCGCTAATTTCGGATTTGTATTGCAACCGTTGCAAAGTGCGTACGAGAGCGCCGGCCGATATTTCGTTGGTGGGGATGCGATTTTGCCCGGCGATTGGAAGAGCAATGTGAATTATCGTGATTACGCGATTCCGTTTGTCGATTGGCAAGACTGCATTGGCTACGCCCCGGGCGTTTGAGTGCTAGATATTTTCGGCGGTTTCGGGGAGAGCCGCCGGTTTGGTTTGCATCGCGAGGAAGGCGCCGACCAGCAGGATGGCGGCGCTGTACAGTTGCGCGTGCGTAAGTCGCTCGTGAAAAATTAACGCGGACAATCCGAGCGCGCCCATCGGGCAAAGCAATTGGAGACTCTGGGACAGCGCGACGCCGATCTCGCGGATCGCAACGTAGTACAAAACGTGAGCCAGGGTGATGCAGGTGACCGCGGAGATAATGAGAATCACGTTCACGTGCGCCGTCACCTGCAGTGGAGTGGCGATGTTTCCGAAAGCGAGCGTCAACGGAAATAGCAGCGTTGAAGTGATGATGCTGACGATGCCGAAACTGCGAATCGGACCCAATCGCGCGGACGGACGTTTCATCAGAGAAGCATAAAGGGCCCAGCAAAGCGACGCGGTGAAGGCGATGAACAATCCCGGCAGCGCGATATGCCGGTCCTGTCCGTTAGATTGAAACCAAATCACGCCAAAAGCGCCCGCCAAACCGAGCAGGGTGCCAACTTGAAACTGCCATTGCCGGATGACCGAGCGTTCCTCCGGAAAAAGTGCGAGAGCGAGCAGAGCGGTAAAGATCACTGAAGATCGAATGAAAATCGCATAGACACCCGGTCCCATGTAAAACAGAGCGACGACCTGGCTGATTTGGTGAACGACATTGGGCAGGCACGGAACCAGGCAGGCCAGGACAGCGCGACGGTCAATCTTTGGTCCGCGGCCAAACTGAAACAGGACAAACGGAATGATCGCGAGACAGGCAACCGCGTAACGGTAAAAATTCTGTGACCATGGATCGTAGAACCGGTTCAAATAGAATTGAAAAAGTGATGGGACCGACCAGATCGCGATGGTTGCGAAAACGGCGCTATAGCCTCGCGACAGCTGACGCGCGTGTTTGTCCATCGCCGGGATATTGCCATGTCAGTGTGATTTGGCAGTTTAATTTGCTGGCTTGTGCGGCATGAATTGCTCAAAAGTTAAGGCGAGGTAGGACAACATGAATACTCGAACGACACTCAGATTATCGGTTTTGTTGGTAGCGCTACTGGCGGTGCCCGGAGCAAACGCAAAGCGTCGCGGCGGCGGTGGTGGTGACGCCGATGAACACCGGCGCAAAGGGGTCGAGTTCGCCGACGCGAAGCAATTCGACAAAGCGATCGAAGAATTTTCCAAGGAAGTTGAAGCGGCTCCGGACAACCCGGAAGCGTATCGTGACCGGGGCACGGCCTACCGCGCTGCAGGACGGGCAGCGGTTGCGGCTAATGATGGAGCCACCTCGGCAACAAGGTTCGATTCGTCCAATGCCGACTTCTCGAAGATGATTGAGCTCTCGCCGAAGAGTCCTACTGGATACATCGAGCGCTCCGAAACCGAGCTGGCGCAAATTCAGTACGATGGGGCGATTGCCGATCTGAATAAAGCGCTCGAGTTAAAGGGGGACGAAGGACTTGTCTACAAGTTTCGTGGATTTGCCTACGTCGGCCTGAAGCAATGGGACAAAGCGGTAGCTGATTTCACTTCCGCGATCCAGAAGAACCCGAACGATCAGCAAAACTACGATCAGCGCGCCTTGGCCTATCGCAGTTTGAAGAATTTCCCAGCGGCAATCCAGGATTACACCGCGGCGATTGAGAAGAATCCGACCTATGAACCGGAATACGCGCGACGCGGTCTCACCTACGCGATGTCCGAGGATTACGAGAAGGCGATCCCCGACTATCAGCAGGCCTTGAAACTTGATCCTAACGACCAGGTGACGCAGCAAAACCTGACATATGCGCAAAGCCGACTGGCGACAAAAAATGCGCCGACGCCGAGTCCGACTCCGACACCGGGCGCGCCGCTTTTCACACCGGTAAGGATCTTCATTGCGATCGTTATTTTGGCGGTTATAGCAGCGATCGTGCGGTTTTTTACGCGGGGCAAAGCCGAGCCAACCAGCACCATGCGAATCCGGTAGGGTGGATCGCGCTCTCCGAGCGCGATTTTCCTCTGGATACATGTCGATGCGATCGTCCGATCCACCTTTAGAATTGCTTTGACACTCCCCCCGGGGCGATTACCGTTTCGAACGCTTTTTGCGAGAACGAGACGGTCCCATGGTCGTTGCAATTTGACGCGACTTTGGGACTTTTAGTTCTACACGCGGGAGGCAAACCGGCCCATGTAGCTCAGTTGGTAGAGCACGTCCTTGGTAAGGACGAGGTCACCGGTTCAATCCCGGTCATGGGCTCCAGTTTGAGCTCGCGACAGGAGGACGACAGTTAGAGTGACGCAGTTTTTATTTAGAACACGACAGGAGAATTGATATGGCCAAGGAAGCATTTAAACGCGACAAGCCGCACTTGAACGTCGGCACGATCGGACACGTTGACCACGGCAAAACTACGCTTACCGCCGCGATCACCAGCGTGCTCGCCAAGAAAGGCATGGCGGAAGCGCGCGCTTATGATTCGATCGACAACGCGCCGGAAGAAAAAGAGCGCGGAATTACAATCAACACTGCGCACGTGGAATATTCCAGCGACAAGCGCCACTACGCGCACGTCGATTGCCCTGGTCACGCCGACTACGTGAAGAACATGATCACCGGCGCAGCCCAGATGGACGGCGCCATCCTCGTCGTGAGCGCGGCAGACGGCCCGATGCCGCAGACCCGCGAGCACATTCTGCTCGCGCGTCAGGTCGGCGTGCCGTCGATCGTTGTCTTCCTGAACAAGGTCGACATGGTCGATGATCCCGAGCTTCTCGATCTGGTGGAGATGGAAGTGCGCGATCTGCTGACGCAATACGAATTTCCGGGAGACAAGATCCCAATCGTCAAAGGCAGCGCGCTAAAGGCGCTGAACGGCGACGCCGAAGCGGAGAAGCAGGTCCTCGCGCTGGTCGCGGCGATTGACGATTACATTCCGGTTCCGGATCGTCCGATCGATCAGCCGTTCCTCATGCCAGTGGAAGACGTGTTCAACATTGAAGGTCGTGGCACGGTTGCGACCGGTCGTGTTGAGCGTGGTATCCTCAAGAAAATGGAGGAAGTTGAAATCGTCGGCATCAAAGGTACTGCGAAGACGACCGCGACTGACATCGAAATGTTCCGCAAACTTCTCGATGAGGCGCGCGCCGGCGACAATGTGGGCGTGTTGCTGCGTGGCGTGAAGAAGGAAGACGTCGAGCGAGGTCAGGTTATTGCCAAACCCGGCTCGATCACGCCGCACAAGAAGTTCAAGGCGGAGGTTTACGTGCTGAGCAAGGAGGAGGGTGGCCGTCATACGCCGTTCTTCTCGAACTACCGGCCGCAGTTTTATTTCCGCACCACAGACGTTACTGGCACGGTTAAATTGCCCGAAGGCGTCGAAATGGTGATGCCGGGTGACAACATCTCCATCGAGGTGGAGTTGATTACGCCGATTGCAATGGAGAAGACGATTCGTTTCGCTATTCGCGAAGGCGGCAAGACCGTCGGCGCGGGTCGCGTGAGCGAGATTCGCGATTAACGATCTTCCTCTGCCTCTTGCTCTTACTCTTGTTGAGTTGAGGTCGAGGTAGAGAAGAGGAAAATTAAGAGGAAGCGGAAGATTACGCCAGTAACTCAATTGGTAGAGTAGCGGTCTCCAAAACCGCCTGTTGGGGGTTCGAGTCCCTCCTGGCGTGAAAAAGAGGCTGCAACGCCGAACGCCCCAACATCGAACATGGGAAAAATCAGAAACTTTCTCACCGAGGTAAAGGTCGAGCTTCAGAAAGCTTCCTGGCCGTGGGATCCGAAGGAGAGAGGGTTCCGCAGATACAAGGAGCTGGTTGATTCGACCCTCGTGGTCATCATTGCGATGCTCTTGCTCGGCGGTTACGTTGCACTGTTCGATTTTGTGCTCGTGAACGTGGTGCACGATTTTACAAAGCTTCACTAGGTATGGCCCAGACACTCGCAGGCAAAGATCAGTGGTTCGTGGTTCACGTCCTCTCCGGTCAGGAGAACAAGGTCAAAGAGAACATCGACAAGCGCGTCAAGACCGAGGAAATGGGCGATATAATTTACGAGGTGCTCGTCCCGACGGAGCGCGTCTCGGAAATCAAGAAGGGAAAGAAAAGCGAGACCACGCGGAAATTTTTCCCGGGCTACCTGATCGTAAACATGCATTTGCTCGACGAGAACAATCAACTCGTCGGCCGTACCTGGTATTTCATCCGTGAAACGCCGGGTGTGATCGGTTTTGCCGGAACCAAAGACAAGCCGATCCCGATGCGACAATCCGAAGTGGAATCGATGCTCGCGCAGATGAAGGAGCGCGAGGAGAAAGTGAAACCGAAAGTCAGCTTCGAAGTTGGCGAGACGGTCAAGGTCGCGGACGGTCCGTTTCAAAACCAGAACGGTATCGTTGAAGAAATCGATCCCGAGCGCGGCAAATTGCGTGTGTCGGTAACAATCTTCGGTCGTGCGACGCCGGTGGAACTCGAATACTGGCAAGTCGAACGGGGTTAGTCCGAGTCGGACAGGCAGTTAACAAACTATCAACTAACAACTTATCAACCTTTCCGATGGCTAAAGAAGTTATTGCTCAGATCAAACTGCAGATTCCTGCCGGGCAGGCGAATCCTGCGCCTCCAGTCGGTACCGCACTCGGACCGCGCGGTATCAACATCATGGCGTTCTGCAAAGAGTTTAATGCGGCGACCCAGAAGCAAGCCGGTGACATTCTCCCAGTCGTGATCACGGTTTTTAAAGATAAGTCTTTCACGTTCATCACCAAGAGTCCGCCGGCCGCGATCTTGTTGAAGAAAGCGGCCAATATCGCCGCCGGTTCGAAAGAGCCGAACAAGGAAAAAGTCGGCAAAGTCACGCGCAAACAGGTCATGGACATCGAGAACACGAAGCGCAAGGACCTGAACGCGCGCAATGACGAAGCAGCTTTCCGCATTATCGAAGGCACTGCCCGTCAAATGGGCCTCGAGATCGTCGATTAAAGATCGACCAGCATCGGTTACAAGGGCACCCGTCTTGCTAATCGGCTTGGGTCTATGCGTTTGCGGCCGCCTCGAACTCCCGATCCCGAGGAGTTAATCACTCACCACATTGTCATAGAAGAGGAGGCGACGCTTAAAGGGCCAACGCGGAATGTTTTGCTCCTCGAAGATCGCAATGATTTTCGAGAGGTTCTTCGCGATTACCTTGTCTCCTGTTCTTATAAGGTAAAGCCAGTCAATAGCGGCATCGAGGGCCTGCGTGAGATCATGAACGCCCGTTTCGATCTCATCCTTTGCGATATGATGATGCCGCGCATGGGGGGCGAGATGTTTTATTGGGCGGTGACGCGGGTCCGGCCTGCTACTCGTCAGCGCTTCATTTTTTTTACCGGTCACAAGAACAATCCGGCCCTCGAGTTTTTCTTTCGACGGGTGAATGCGACGGTGATCTTCAAACCGTTCAAGCTTTCGGTGCTGGACGCGACGATCCTCGACGTGCTTCGAAAGTTGGACTGACAAACCGCCCGCGGACTGACGGAGGCGCTTTTGCGCATCATCAAACGCACTGACCGCCAAATGGGCGTCGATATCGCCGATTAGAAATCGAGATTTCCTTGTAGCGGCGGTCTATGACCGCCGAACCAGAAACCGCGGATGACACGGATTTCACGGATTGGGAAGCGCACGTGACTCGCGTGCTTATTTCGAAAATGAAGTCTGGTGGGACGCATACGAAAGCTTCCACGGGATGAAATTCACATCCCTGTTGTAAGAGGGCTTCGAACGGTAACAGCCGACCCCAGCCATCGATGATCTCGTATTGACCCGAAGAGATTAGTTGCATGGAACATCTGTCAGTACCCACGATTGCTCTTTCGAGTTGTGGCGGAGGTCTCTGCTTCCATTCTGTGTATTTCTTCAGCTGTGTGTCTGGTTCTTTGCAGTTAATGAAATAGCCACGGCCATGGCGACAGACGCCAATTCGCTTAGGATTTGGGTAAACGATTCCGGTACCAGCCCGCGGCTTTTTGCCCACGCGTTGTCCCGGTCCACCGTGTCCTTTCGCATTACTAAGGCGCCCACTTCCAATCGATTAAGAAAAGCAATCTTCACAACGCTGTTCGAATCGGCCGGCAACTTGTAGCGATGCTTTTCCCTTCAGCAATCGATACCCATCGTTGCCGGTCTTGATTTTTACGAGGACATCTTTGCCGCTCTGAGTTTTGCGCGCCTCTCGTTTCCAGAACTGTTATGCCAGTTCGTTGAGATCGCTGTCTCTAATGATTTCCATTGTTTCTCAGATCGCCGATTTAGGATCGACATCGCAAATCTTCAGCGGCATTTTGGAGTCCCGTGATGGTTCGAATTGCAGCGGCGTTGTGCTTTTTAGCGGTCGCATTGGGCGCGTTTGGGGCGCACTGGCTGAAGGCGCCGCTGGAAGAGCGGCACATGCTCGACGCCTGGCGCACCGCGGTGCTTTATCATTTCATCCACGCGATTGTGCTCTTCGTTCTCGCCTATTTCGGAACGACGAATCGTTGTGCGTGGTGGTTGTTGTTCGCCGGCATCGTGTTTTTCAGCGGCAGCTTGTACCTCATGGGACTTACCGGAATGCGCTGGCTGGGACCGATCACTCCGCTCGGCGGACTGTGTTTTCTCGCGGGCTGGGCGTGGCTGGTGATTTCACCGCCAAATAGGTAGCGGCGGTTCACCGAACCGCCAAAATGCCAGTCCGGCTCGGACCGATTGACCTCAATCGCCCGCCGAAGATCGACATCCGCGTACATTCGTTGCGCTGCGGACTCGGCCGTTACAGACCGTGGCTACAGAGGAATTGCAGGCGAAACCCGTTCCGCAACAGGGCCCAACGCGCGGCTTCCATGCGGGGTGCGGCCCGTATATAATCACCGCGCATGGACGTCGCAAAGCTACGCTCGGTACCAATATTTTCATCGCTTGATTCAAAGGCGACGGCTCAGCTCGGTGAGTATTTGACGATTCACGACTACCCGAAGTCAGCGCGGATTTGTCGCATTGGGGACCCGGGTGATGCCATGTATGTGATCGATGTCGGCAAGGTGGAAATCAGCATTACCGATGCTGACGGCGCGAATTTGACACTCGCGGAGCTTGAGGCCGGGGATTTTTTTGGCGAGATGGCGATGTTGGACGGGCAAGGACGCTCGGCCAACGCGACGGCGGTCGAAAATTCGCGTCTGGCAAAGCTGACCCGGGAGGATTTTCTCACCTTCATGCAGAGCGATCCGCGCGTGACATTGGAATTGCTGACGGCGCTGACGAATCGCTTGCGGCGCACGGACGAGCTCTTGCGGCACCGCGTATCTCGGAACGTGAATCAGGAAGAGGCAGCGCGGCTGACTGTAGCTGATCGAGCCGCGGATCGAATCGCGGAGTTCGGCGGTAGTTGGAAATTCATCATTGCGTTCTTGGCGTTCCTTCTATTGTGGACGGCGCTCAATACCTGGATTTTCATCACCCATGCTTTTGATCCGCCCCCATATTTGCTGCTTAGCACGGCCTTGAACATGCTCGCCGCGTTGCAGGCGCCCATCATCATGATGTCGCAAAACCGCCAGGCGCATAAGGACCGGTTGCGGGCGAACCTCGATTACCAGGTGAACCTCAAGAACGAGCTGCTCTTGAGCGATATTCTTCGCCGCTTGGACGAACTAAAAAGGAAATCGCGTGATTAGCGAAATCGCGACCCTCAATGAGCAGCTTCCGATCGAGCTGCAACGCTTGTCGTGGTGGGTTTCGGGGAGTATGATTCGCAGCGATTAGCTGATGTTCGCCATTTTGTTCGACACGCAGCGAGCCGCGCTCACGGTCGGCGCTTTTATCGGGACATTTTTTGTCGCGCTGATGTTCGGCCGACTTTTGAAACGCGGCGCGGGCGTTCAACTTGGCCTTCTTTATCAACTGTTTTGTCTAACGCTGGCGTTCTATGCCGCGCTTTGGGCTTATGGCGTGCAAGCCGATTGGGCCAATCACGTTGGGGCGGCGGCGATTCTGCTGAGCACGGCGCTGGTCGTTGCGTTAGTCAACCGTTACGTTTGGGATTGGTATTTCGAAAAGCGGAAACAAACTCCAATTCCGCATTTTTTGCGCGAGGTATTTGGCGGACTGATCTTTCTCGTCGCGTTGCTCTTGGTGCTCAGCGTCGGTTACCACGCGGAAAGTCAATTGAAGGGTCTGCTCGCCGGTTCGGGCATCGCTGTGATCATCCTCGGCATCGCGGGCCAAAATCTCTTCGGCGGCATCATTGCCGGCATGTCGCTCCAGATAAACCGGCCATACAAGGTCGGCGACTGGCTAAAAGTCGGAGACACCTACGGCGAGGTCCGCGAGATCAACTGGCGTTCCACGCGGTTATGCACCAACGACACGATTTATCTCGACATTCCGAACAACGAAATCGTCAAGAGCACGATCGTTAACCTGCATTACCCGACGGAGGTCCACGCGATGCGGATCCGGGTCGGGCTCGATTACAATGTGGCGCCAAACCGGGCTAAGGATGCCCTCGGCCGGGCAGCTTCAAACGCGCGAGGCGTTTTAGCCAACCCACCGGTAAAGGTTTTCCTCGTCGATTTCGCCGATCACGCCGTGATCTACGAGATCAAGTTTTACATGAGCAATCATGCGCGCTTTAACGAGGTCAACGACGCCGTGCGCACGAATGTCTGGTACGAATTGACGCGGCAACGGATCAACATCCCATATCCGATTCGAACCTTGCACCTCGAACGGCGCGCGCCGCGGCCGGTGCCCGAAGGCTACGAGGAAGCGCGCGCCATACTGCGCGGCGAGCCGCTGTTTCAATGTTTGTCCGACACTCAAATCGACAACCTGGTCAAACAATCGGAGCTAAATCATTTTGGCCGGGGTGAACGCGTGATCGAAGAGGGCGCGGACGGCGATTCCATGTTCATTCTTTTGCGCGGCGACGCGCAGGTCTCGGTTGCGAAAAACGGATCGACGATTCCGGTGGCGACTTTGCGTTCGGGGGATTGCTTTGGCGAAATGTCGCTCTTAACCGGGGAAAAACGCAGCGCGACGGTGCTAGCAGAAGGTGACTGTTACGTCATGGAAATCGGGAAGAACATCATGGGCGAGGTCATTCGCGAATCGCCCGATTGCCTGAAGCAGTTGAGCGAACTGCTCGCGAAGCGGAAAATGGAAACCGAAGGAATTATCAAAGACGCGGCTACGACCAGCGCCGATCACGCTGCCAAGCAACGCGAATACACCGCGAACTTCCTGAACCGGCTAAAAACATTCTTCGCGCTGTAAAATCGGCAGGGCCGATCAATAAGGGGCTCATTATCATTCTATCCAGGGGTGTTCTACGTGCCCGTGAGTTCATATAGGCACGTTACAGAGGGCAAGGACTCAAAATTGAAGCTTTCGCGGTTTCTTTGCTTTTCGTTGCACATCAATTCAACCGCGCTTTCCCAGGAAAATGGCGCGAGTTTGTGATTTAAGGATCTCCCATACTGCGCGAGCAGAAATGTTGCCACTCTTGCACAAGTTCTTGCACACATCGGAGACGGGACGCGATTTCGGCGCCGGACGGTCTGCACGAATTCCCATGGTTGGACGGGGTGGCGCTAGTTCGAAATCGTGATCACGCGAGTTCGAAGAAAGTGATTGGATATGTCGTACAAACTTGGTAAGAAAGCGTCGATTCAACCGATCCAACCAGGAAAGGAATAAAACTATGGCTCAGGCAAAGCGAAAACCAGAGCGCAAGAAACGCGGGCGTAAGACACTAGTGCGGGGAGCAGACGGAGGATTGTATTTGCTTACTGATACCGCTCTGGCGCCATTCAAAATTCACAAACAGAAGGCAGAAATGCTAACAAAGATTCTTGAGAAGGCTCAAAAGAACCCTGTGCCCACTAAGTTGTCAAAGCGCGTGATAAAGGACATTGAGGGTATACACACCCTATGGGACTATGTCCAAGTATCAGCCGAGACATATATAAATGATATCCCGAGGAAAGAGTAGTTCCTGATTCACGGGTCGTCGCGACAGTTATCTCTATTCGAACATTGGGGCATCTTAAAGGAACACGCAAGGTTTTGCGACAAGGAACGCACCGGTCGCAAACCGTTGAGCACACATTGAAATGCGTGATGCGCTTGGCGCCCATCATGGGCATTACGCGCGTCGCCAACGTGACCGGCTTGGACTCGGTAGGGATACCGGTGGTAATGGTGTGTCGGCCTAATTCCAGATCGGTGGCGGTTTCTCAAGGAAAGGGAATCGATCTCGGGACCGCTCACGCGTCGGGGCTGATGGAGGCTGCCGAACTATACCACGCTGAGACGATAACCCTGCCAATCCGTTTAGCCACCTACGAGGAACTTCGGTATCAACACAACGTTGTCGAGGTTGACGACCTTTCTCGCGATTCTGGTTCGCACTTTCATCCAAATCTACGTCTGCTATGGTGCGAAGGACGCGACCTCTTTAGCCAAGAAAACGTGCTAGTACCGTACGAGATGGTCCACACGAATTATACCACGCCGTTCCCTAGCGGTCATGGATGCTTCACACCCACGTCTAATGGCTTAGCTTCCGGGAACGACGCAATCGAAGCTATCAGTCACGGCATCTGCGAGGTTGTTGAACGTGACGCCACGACATTGTGGAAATTGCGTAAAGAAGAGGAGCTCAACGAGAACCGGCTTGATTTGGGGAGCGTGAATGATCCGATCTGCCAGCAGCTCCTTCAGAAGCTTGAGCGCGCGGGACTATCCGTTGCCGTATGGGATATTACTAGCGACATCGAGATCGCGGCGTTTGCCTGCCTGATCGTTCCGCGGGACGACAGCACGATGTGGCACGTGTCGGTCGCGATGGGCTATGGCTGCCATCCGGCGCGGCAAGTCGCGTTGTCAAGAGCCTTGACCGAGGCCGCACAAGGTCGCCTGACTATGATATCAGGATTGCGCGACGACTTTCGACGTGACTGTTATGAACGATTGCTGGATCCAAATATCGTAAGAGCGATTCGACATCGAATGTCGGCCTCGGCCCCGACGCAACGCTTTGGTGATGTTCCCAACTGGGACGGAGAGACTATTGAAGACGATGTCGAATGGGAGCTGAAATGCATCAGGAAGGTCGGCGTCCGGCGACTGGTGGTGGTCGAACTTACCAAGCCAGAATTCGCATTACCTGTTGTTCGCGTTATTGTGCCCGGCCTCGAGCCAAACCTCGGGTCCGGCTATCTGCCAGGTCAACGGGGTCGTGCCGTACTTGCGGGACAGCGGTGAGCGTCTACGTTTTCGTTGGACCGACTATTTCGCCGGAAGAAGCTGGCGGCGAACTGGAGGCAGTATATTTGCCGCCTGCCGCAGAAGGCGATGTCTACCGGGTGACCCTGAAACGTCCCCAAGCGATCGGAATTATCGACGGATATTTCCAGTCGATACCAACGGTACGCCACAAAGAAATCCTATGGGCGATGAGTCGAGGGATTCATGTATTCGGAAGCGCCAGCATAGGGGCCCTTCGTGCGGCCGAATTGGTTGCCTTTGGCATGGAAGGCGTAGGAACCATTTTCGAATTCTATCGCGATGGAATTTTGAAGGATGACGATGAAGTTGCGATAGCCCACGGCCCTCCGGAGGTCGGATTTGTAGCAGCGTCCGAAGCGATGGTTAACATTCGGCAAACTCTGCGGAAAGCGGAGCGAGTCGGTATCATTTCAACCGAGCTGCGGATAGCCCTAGAAAAGATCGGGAAGGAGTTGTTTTATCCCGATCGAAGTTATCGAATGCTGCTTCGCTTTGGCTCCGAGCGTGGAATGCCGGAAGCCGAATTATCGCGATTACAGCAATGGTTGCCCCAGGGCCAGGTAAACCAAAAGCGAGAAGATGCGCTAGCCATGCTGCGATTAATGCGTCGGCGACTCACGCAAGGCTTGAACCCAAAGACCGTTTCCTACTCATTCGAGCACACCTCGATGTGGGAGTCTACTTGGCGGCAAGGCGGCGAGGTCCGATTCGGCTTGAACGCTCAGTCCAGTCTAGTTGGCCACGACTTTCTATTGGATGAGCTGAGACTCGAAGGTGACCAATACAAACAACACTGCCTGATGGCGCTGGCGCGCTTCTTGGCAATTGGTGAGGCGTACCGACTGGGGATGACGGTCACGGACGACCACCGGAGAGAAGTGGAACTCGCCTTTCGGCGAGAACGCGACTTGGTCGACGCAGCGCAGTTCGAGCGGTGGATGAATCAGAGTGGTTTGACCTATAACGAGTTCGACGCGCTAATGATGGATGAGGCACGCGTAAGGTGGATTCACCAACTGACTCAACCCATATCGGTTACCCGCTTAGCAGAGCAACTTCGCCTCTCCGGCGACTACCCGCGGTTGGCCGCACGGGCCGCGGCGAAAGACCGCTTGCTTGAATCTTTCGGGCTGAAAAACCCATCTCTGGAAAGGGCGGACCTGACCGAGAACCAACTGCTGCATTGGTATTTTGAAGAACTGCTGCGCCGACCAGTGCCTGATGATACAGGTAGCTACGCGCGCAACTTAGGATTCGCGACCCCTGATGCCTTCCGTCGCGCTTTGGTCAAAGAGTATTTGTATCGGCGCTTGGAACATCAGACGAAGCAGGTGATCGAACCCACAAACTAAGAGCCCTTTGGCGTTCGCAAGAACGCGAACCTTTCAGGCGGTGGCTTCCCTTTTCCAATTGTAGATATTATCACTTCACATTGAATCGTCCGTGGGAAGCGGCGAGTTTTTTAAAGCGCGGATCATTCCGGAGCGCATCGAACATTGGATCAAGCCGCAGCAGCGCAGGAGTAAGCGGCACGCCCAGAGAGGAAGCGTATGGTATCGATAGTAATTTTTGTAAAGCGGCGATGGCGCGATCGGGTTCCCCCACGCCCGCCGCTATCCGGGCGAGGATGTCGACCGGAATCGGACCCTCTATCGCATCTTTTTCAATCGAGGTCGCGCCTGCGGCCTGCTCCGACAGGGCCAATGCGACGGCTTTGTCGCCAAGGCCCATTTCGGTCAGCGCGAGGTTCTCAATGACGTTAACATTTTTCGGTTGTTCTCTGAGAAAAGATTCCAATTCGTCGCGTGCCTGTCGCCAACTTTCCTGGGCAGCGGCATGGTCGCCCGCGAGTTCTTGCGTCCAGCCCAACCAAAAGCGCAGTTCACCGTTAATATAACCTAACGCTGGATCAGGCGTCGCCAATACTTCCTTTAGCCGAGCAATCATTTGTGCAGGGTGGCGCTCCAGAATTGCTTGGTAAACTTGTGTTTTCAACGCGCTAGAGTGATCGGCAGCCGGGCGGAGCGGAGTTAGGAGCGCCGCAGCTCGCGGAAGGTCGCCCTCAGCTTGCGCGACAGCCGCCTTTAACGCGACGGTATCCAGATCGTCCGGTGCTATATCTAGAACTTGATCGAGCTTTCGCAGCGCCTCTGGGAAACGACGGAGTTGGGTATAGGAAAGCGCGTGCTGAGTTAGTAGGTGAACGTCACGTGGGTCGAGCCGCTCGGCTTCGTTGAAGTACGACTCGCTCTGCTCCCACTCACCCCGCCTTCGCGCAACATAGGCGAGCGATTTAGGAATCTGACTGCTGTTGGGTAGGAACTGGCGTGCTTGCTCAAAGCAACGCACCGCGGTGTCGTAATCCTTTAGCCAAGCGTAGTGATAGTATCCTTTGGCAAGCAACGCCTCGCCGAGATTGGGCTGAAGAGTAAGGGCAGTTTCGGCTGCTTGCCGTGCCTCTTCACGGAGGGTGGCAGTTGGCTGAAGATTGAATGTGAGATAGCTGAGCGAATCGACATATGACAGTAGCGCCCAACTCAGGGCAAACTTCGGGTCCAACTGAACTGCATTCCTGAGATATTTCTGTGCGCCAAGGGTAGCAGCGGGTGTGATTGTAGACTTAAGCGTGTAGGCCAGTCCACGCAGGTATGCACCATAGGCCTCAGGGCTGTCCGTGGGTTTGACGGCGATCTCTTGCTCTTCCTGACCGGTGAGTTTCGCGCGCAACTGCTCGGCGATGGCTTTGGCCACTTCACTCTCGACTGAGAAGATGTCGGTCAGTTTGCGATCAAAGGTATCAGCCCAAAGATGAGAATCATTGGCGGCTTTGATCAGCTGCACGTTCACGCGCACGGCGTCGCCGCTCTTCTGTACGCTTCCTTCGACGATATGTGCGACGCCTAGTTGCTCCGCGATTTCGCGAAGGTTTTGCGGCGTGCTCTTGTAATGTTGAGTCGAAGTCCGAGAAATCACTTTCAGATCAGCGATTTTTGACAGTCGGGTCAGAATCTCGTCCTGGATGCCGTCGGCAAAATAAGCGTTTGTTTTTTCCTCGCTTCGATTCTCGAACGGAAGCACAGCAATGCTTTTTTCAGGGATAAGAAAGTCCGGTCGAAAGGGCGATGTGCCGGGTAAGAAAGTAAACGTGACAAATGCCAACGCGATGATGCCACCTAAAACGCACCCGCCAACGCTTACCGCGAGTTTCGGGTTTCTGCGTCCCCAGCGCCAGATACGGACCGGTGGGGAAACTTGTCGCGCAATGACTGGTCGCCCATCGATCCAGCGTTCGAGATCTTCGGCCAGACCGCCGGCAGATTGATAGCGCGACTCGGGTTCGCGCTCCAGGCAGCGCGCGCAAATCGTTTCCAAGTCGCGATCAATTTTTGGAATGATGGATCGCAGTTTAGGCGCGGGCTTTTCTGATGCCTGTTGGATGACGGAGAGCGCGTGCTCGCCAAGAAATGGCGGGTGACCGACGAGCAGGTCGAAAAGAATTGCGCCGAGACTGTAAATGTCCGCCGTCGGTTTAAGACTAGCTGCCGGTCCATGTGCTTGTTCGGGCGCAATGTATCCTGGCGTGCCAAAGATAGTGAGTGTGCGCGTAAGGTCGCTTGATTCGTCTAGCCACTTCGCGAGACCGAAATCGCTGACTAGGGGTTCGGCCAGAGCGTCGAGCAATATGTTTCCAGGTTTGAGATCCCGATGAAGAATGCTTCGGCTGTGGGCGTACTCAACAGCGCGCGAGACCTTGGCCATAAGGCCAACCGCCTGGCGTGGTTGGTCTCGCAGCGCTACGTCACTTTCCAACAAGCTGCCGCCCGCGGCGAACTTCATGCTGAAAAACGGCAATCCGTCCTCGCCTTCGCTCACCTCATAAATCGGCAAGATGTTTGGATGATCGAGGCTGGCAGCTGCTTCGGCTTCGCGACGAAAACGAACAAGCGTGTCGCGAGAATCAGCGTGATGAGGGAGGATGCGTTTTAGTGCAACGATGCGACGCGAATGGCGTTGGCGCGCGCGATAAATAACCCCCATTCCGCCGCGGCCAATCTCCTCGAGGATCTGATAGTTTCCGAGTCGCCAGTCGGCGTCGTGAACGTCGACTTCGTCCAGAACGCTTTCCAACGTTTCGTTATCGAACGTGTCTTCGCCAAGGCCGCGATAAAGCAGACAGCTTAAACAAAGGCCGCGGCCGACGCGCGATGTCGAGCCACATTGCGGGCAGGCGATCGGTTCCTCTTGCAGCCCGACCGGGCTGATAACGCCCGCGGAGTTCATCGTACCCTACTGCGCAGTCGCCAACGCGGCACAGAGATAGCGCAGTTCGTCCTCCAGCATGTCGGGGTTATCGATTGTATCAGCGACTTCTTCACGAAGGAGTGCTCGATAGCGCTTTCGCAATTGGTGAACGAGGCGTTTCACAGATGTCTCAGGCACGCCCAGCGTTTTCGCAAAGTTCGCGTAGGAGACATCTTCGCGCTCTGCTGCCAGACAACTGCTCAGAACGTCAAAAATACGTCGGCGTCCATGCTGTTCGCATTCCTCACCGAGGCGGCTCAACGCACGTTCAACCACCGTTGCCGCCCAGCGCACATCGAAAACTTTTTCTGCCGGCCACGATTCGGATTCCCGTGCCGAAACCGAGAATTGCGATGGCAACTCAGCCATCCACTCGTCCCACGCGACAAATTGCAGATCGCCGCCTCGTTTTTGCGCGCGCCGTTTATCTCTCGCGTCGTGCAAAAAATCGTTCAAAGCTTTGAGCAGGAGCGATCGAAAACGGCCGCGATTCGGATCAGCCCGTTCGAGTAAGTGGCCCTCAAGCAACATCACAAAAAAGTCCTGAGTTAAATCTTGTGCGTCGGGAACGCTGTAACCGCGACGACAAACGAAAGCGAAAATTGGCCGCCAATAGGTTTGGCAAAGGTGGGTTAAAGCATCGCGCGCCGTTTGTGTACTCGCTTGAGAATCCGCGCATGAAAGGATCACGCTCCAGCGCGTGGTTACGAATCGATCGGGAAGCCGTTCGCCCGCCGCAATGGCCTCTGGGGTCACAGTCATGCATCATCTTATTTACGTATTTGTTAGGCAAGCTCTAACCTCCACACCAGGTTTGTCAGGCTATGCCGGTCAAACCTTCACACTATTCTCCGGAAACGGGGCGACCAAGTTCGCGACGAATTACCAGCAAGCGCCTGCGCGTGTTACACAGCGAATAGCGAGCGCTTTTTGTCAAAGCCTTTGAGATCGTGCTCACCGAGAGAGCGGCAGGAAATCGATTCACCCAGTCTGCCGTGGGCAGCATCACTGATTGCGCAAGGCTCGCCGAGTGAAGCCAGCAGTTTTTCCAATCGAAACACCAGGTTAACTTCGCTGCCCATTAACGTTTCTTCTCTGGTCGACGGTACTCCGCCGATTGCAGCCGTGCCGAAGTGAACTACAAATCGAAACGGCGGGCCGTCGCGCGTTTGTTCAGTCTTCAACGCGTGAATTGTCGAAACGATTTCTTGAACCATCTCGGGTTCATCACGCCAATAGGCGAGGATGCCGTCGCCGAGATATTTGTTCACGGTGCCTCGCCGGCGTTCGATGATGTCCTTGCATTTACCTAACCACGAGCTGACCAAGCTGGCCAGCTCACCGCTCATCATGGAGCGACTCAACGCCGTGAAATTTTTGATATCTGCGACCAGGAGCCAACAGTCGACGTTTTCAACTTCCTGGAGAGTCGCTAGAACACCAGCTTTCAATTCAGCGGACGGTTTGCCGCGGGGTTGATGAAATACGAACGACTTGCCGCCGATATTGACCTCATCCTGGTCATGGAGTCGGACCGGCTCGTGGATCCGACGTTTATTGAGAAAGGTTCCGTTGCTGCTACCCAGATCGATCAACCAAAACGCGCCGTTGTCCTCGAGGTAAATGATCGAGTGGAGCCTGGAAACTTTAGGAGAATCAATTACCAAGGTGTTTAAGGCGGCGCGGCCGATCGAACAGTTACCTTCAAGACGGTATTGCTCGCCGTCGCGTTCCAACCAAGCCTCGTTTTCTTGGAGGCTCATGAGCTGAACATTGCTAGCAAAATCGGGTCGCTTTGGCAATCTTAGCGTCGCACCTGAAAGCTCGATGACCTCATTTCGCATATGCTTAATCCTTTTCATTTATTCCTCCGCCATTTCCGGGTGAAAGTTCGGGCGGTTTCGAGGCGACAGATGTGGTCAAATAGGCTTTGCCAGGATCAGAAATCTTCATAGAGTCGTGCGCTTTACCGCCCGAAAGCCATGGGATTTCTTGCTCTACACCTACTCGATTGCGGCGTGCCATTATCAATGGTGTGCGCCGCGATTGGGCTGCTCGCGGCCTTTGTCCTGATCATGCTGATCAAACAGTTGCCGACCGGCAATGAACGGATGCGTCAAATTGCGGCAGCAGTACAGGAAGGTGCGAAGGCGTATCTGAATCGGCAGCTCATTACCATAAGCACGGTGGCCGTCGTCATTTTCATTCTCCTTTGGAATTTCAAAGATCACCCCAGTGCGATTGGGTTTGTCATTGGCGCGTTTTGCTCGCTCTCGGCCGGCTTTATTGGAATGCGGGTCGCGGTCATCACCAACGTGCGCACGACGCAGGCGGCAACAAACTCGCTCATCGCGGCGCTGCGCGTGGCTTTTAATGGCGGCGCGGTGACTGGATTGCTGGTGGTTGGACTCGCGCTGCTGGCGGTGTCGATCTTTTATACCGTGGCAAGTAACATAATTGGGCACGATGCGGCTGTTCGAAGCCTGATCGGCCTAGCGCTGGGCGCGAGCTTGATTAGCGTTTTCGCGCGACTCGGCGGTGGAATCTACACTAAGGCGGCCGACGTTGGCGCCGATCTCGTCGGCAAAATCGAGCAAGGCTTCGAAGAAGACGATCCCCGGAACCCGGCAACGATTGCTGACAACGTTGGCGATAACGTTGGCGATTGCGCGGGAATGGCGGCAGACGTGTTCGAAACTTACGCCGTCAGTTTGATCGGCGCGATTCTGGTAGCCGCGCTTACGCTCAGCGGATATCCGGCGGCAATTGTGTATCCATTTGTGCTTGGTGGAATTTCCGTGCTCGGGGCGATCTGTGGGGTGTTGTACGTGAACGTAACAAAGGCCAAACCCGCGACAGCGCTGATGGGTGGGGTTTTAACCAGCGCGATTGTTTCGGCGATCCTGTTCTGGCCGGCTACGCACTATCTCTTTCCGACCGGCGTCACAATCACAGGCGCGGTTCGAACGCCAACTCAATTGTATTTTGCTTCGCTCGTCGGCCTGGTCATGACGGCCGTAGTTGTTGCGATCACTAATTATTACACATCGATGCGTTACGCGCCGGTGCAAAAGATCGCCCGAGCGTCCGAAACTGGTCACGCCACCAACATCATCGCGGGATTAGCTGTTGGACAACACGCTACTGCGTTGCCAGTCGGATTCATCGGCATCGCCATTCTGCTTAGTTTTCATTTCGCCGGCCTTTATGGAATTGCGATCGCGGTGATGTCGATGTTGTCGATGGCCGGAATCATTATTTCGCTCGATTCGTTCGGTCCAATAACGGACAACGCCGGCGGCATCGCCGTGATGAGCAAATTGCCAAAAGAAGTTCGCACCGTGACCGATCAGCTCGACGCGGTGGGCAACACGATGAAGGCCGTGACCAAAGGTTATGCGATTGCTTCGGCCGGCCTGGCCGCGCTCGTTTTATTCGGTTCCTACGTGGAAGAATTAAAAGCGCACGTTACCCGCAATGGTGAACCTTTCGTGTTTCAATTTTCTCTGACCGAACCTAAAGTTATTATCGGTCTGTTCCTCGGAGGTTTGCTGCCGTTCATTTTCACCGCGTTCAGCATGGATGCGGTGGGTAAGGCGGCGGGCGCTGTGGTCCGCGAAGTGCGCCGGCAGTTGAAAGCCAAGCCGGGAATCTTAACCGGACAGGACACGCCGGACTATGGGACCTGCGTCGACATCGTAACCAAAGCCGCTTTGCGTGAGATGATCGTGCCAGCTCTCTTGCCGCTCGTTTTTGTGGTGGCTGTCGCGGTCATCAAACCTCTGGGGCCCGTTGTTTTGGGCGGTTTGTTGGTTGGGACGATCGTAACGGGATTGTTTGTCGCGATCGCCATGACTTCCGGCGGCGGTGCCTGGGACAACGCGAAGAAGTTTATCGAAGAGGGAAATCTTGGCGGAAAGGGCTCTTTTGCTCATCAAGCGGCAGTGACCGGAGACACTGTCGGCGATCCGTACAAGGATACGGCGGGCCCGGCAATCAATCCGATGATCAAGGTCGTCAACATCGTTGCGATCCTGATCATTCCGATTTTCTTTTAAATGTAGTCACGGTGCTGTGCACCGTTGTTCGACCACACCCCAAGACGCGTGGAGACAAAAATTTAGCGCGCAAATTTCCTGGATCTGATGCATGATCGATTGCCCGAAGGACGGGGCGCAAAATCGACATGGAGAAGAGCCACGATTTCCAAATTACGCGGCCGGACCAAGGCGAACCCAAAACGCGGGCGCTGGCCAAACCCGACGCGTCGGCAACGCCGTTCAAGGTCGTGATCGATCCAAGAGTGCGGCTTGATCTTCGCCGCGCGCTCGTCGACTTGATCGACTATCATGACGAGGCGCTGGCGGACCATTTCGCGCAGGGGAAACTCGCGCTCGATTCCTACAAGGAATACGTCGAACTCTTCGCTCGAAGCTTAAAAGAAACGATGGAGAGTCGCGAAGGCGTTTCGTATTTGTTGCGGTCAGTGGGGTTCGATGTTCCGCCGGACGAGATCAATTTGAATCCGGAGTTGCGTTGGAAGAAGGGCCCGGCCCCGTTCGGCGTGAGCCTGCTTTGATCGCCGCTACCGGGTCGCTTCGCCGCTTTCAATCAACGCGCGCTCTTGGGAATTCAACTTATCGCGCGGAATCGTCTCGATAACTTTCTGCGCTTCTTCGTTTTTGTCGGTGCCCAAGAGCGCTGCGGCATAAACCGCGCGCCAGGCAGGCAATGTCTGTTTCCAATCGATGGGAACAGGAGCGTTGAATTCGGCAAGAGCGGCGGCGGCGTTGTGCTGGCGAAGATAACCAAGCGCGGTGGTCACGCGATATGAGAGTCTGTTCGGAAATTGTTCGGTCAGTTTCTTGGCAGCGGCAAGGTTCTTGTCCACGTCCTCACCGAGAAGAAGATTCAGATAAGCAAGCTGATCCGCCGCGTTGGGATCGTCCGGCGTCCGCGCGGAGATTTTCGCCACCGCTCCGCGCTGGGCTGCGATGTCGCCGGTCTTTAGACCGACTCGCTCAATGCCGCGATACGCCAGATCGGCTTGCTCGGGAAACCGGGCCAGCTGCTCGTAGGCTTTGAGCGCGACGGCTCCGGCATGGCTTTGCTCCGCGAAATTGGCTACAAAACGCAATTTGTACGGGTCGCTCGCAGCCAGCGAAATCGCGTGACTCCAGTGCATTTCGGCATCGAGCGTCGCATTTCGTTCTTGCGCGGTGCGAGCATGAAAACTTTCGATCACCGAAGGATCGAGCGTTACTTCCGTCCGGCTAAGAACTTCATCGATATCGTTCCAGCGCTGCAGAATGGCCATCGCGTCGAGTCTCGCCAGTAGAAGCTGGTTGTCCGCGAACGTTTTTTCGATTGGAAAAGAGGAAAGAACGAGCTCGGGCTGTTGGTGAATATTGAGCCAGCGCGCAAGATGGATGAGATCTTCGGTGGTGCCGTTTCGCCAGCGGTCGACTGCGTCCTGATAAAGGTGCGTCCCTTCGTCTGGATTCAGTTGCAACTTCAAGTCGGCCGCGAGCAAATCATCTTTGACAGTTTTGGGAGCGAGATCGGCCAGTTGCTGAACAAGCCGGGTTTGTTCGTCGCCGGTTAATTGCGGCGCGGCCGCCAATGATTCGATCGCGACCTGTTTGTAGGTATCGGATTTGCCGGCGAGGTCCCAAAGTATTTTGCGCGCCTCTGCCTGTTCTGACGGATCGGTTGATTGCGCCAGCAAGTCAGCAAGCTGAAACCGTGTTGCGTCATCATCCGGGGCACGTTTGGCCGCGATCCGCATGAACTCCAAGGCCTTCGCATCTTCACCCATTTTTACCGAGTAGCGCGAAGCTAGTCGCAACGTCCGCCTGTCCGGATTACCTCTGAGCAGGGGATCGAGTATTTTTTCCGCTAGTGCGAGCCGGTTGCTCTTGATCAGAAGCTCGGCGTAATCTTCACGGTCTTGGACAGTGGATTTTCTCAATTCGATAACTTTTTGCCAAAGCTCAATCGCTTCCGGCCGGTCGGCTTGAGAGGCAAGCCGGGCTGCGCCGTTCAGGGCGTGGTAGTTGTTGGGGTCGAGTTGCAAAGCCACCCGGTATTGGATGGCCGCGTCATTCAGCTTGTTGGCTTTGAGCAGCGAGTCGCCAGCGGTGGCAAACTTGTCTACCCTGCGGAGCTTTACCCCTTGGTATGCCAGAACTCCCCCAAGCACCAAGACCACGCCAATGACGAGGGCCAGGATCCACCACCGCCCCCGGCGCCTTTTCCTATGCCCCGTATACTTGGGGCGCTCGGCCCTGGGTTCCGCCTCCATTGGAAGGGTAATATTGAGAGGAGAGTCGACCTGTGCCACCGCAAAATTCAGTGACTTGTCACTCGGCCGGCGGAAAAAAGGTCCGCTGGAATTTAATCGTTGACTCGCAGGCCCGGTTTGCTTCAGAATCCGCCTCGAACCTCACAAGAATATGAAAAAGGCGCTTATACTAGGGTTGGTATTTGGAACAAGCATCTTTGTCGCGAACGGCGACATCATCCCGACATTGTCGAATGTCACGGGCTCGGCTCCGAATTTTTCATGGAATTATACGGCCAACGTGACCGTGGATGAAACGATCCAGCACGGCGATTTTTTCACCATTTACGATTTCAGCTCGATCATGCCAACGACCCATACGGAACCAACCGGGTGGACGTTTTCCACGGCGTTGATTGGTCCGACGCCGGGATTGGTTAGTCCGACCGATAATCCAAACCTTTGGAACCTGACTTGGACTTATTCCGGCACGAGTCCGATTCCCGGAGCCGCCGTGCTCGGCATGTTTACGGCTGTTACGAGCGCCAACCAACTCAAGGCCGGTCAATTCACGGCTGAAGCCACTCGCAGCGGCGACCCGACCGGAACCAAGATTGACAACATCGGTCAGGTTTCCGTTCCAGTGCCGGAATCGACCTCTTTGCTGCCGCTGATTGGTGTTTGCGCTGCCGCGCTGCTCGTTGCTCCGCGTCTCCGTCGCCAAAGCGCCTAACTGATTCACTTCTGTTTCCCTTAGGCCGCCCCGAAGCAATTCGGGGCGGCTTTTTTTTTCGTCATCGCTTAACCAGGGTCGCTGCGACGGTCCGAGATTTGTTGAAAACTCTTGGTTTCACGCCGGTTGCGTGACAAACTCGCTGCCAATTATTATGTCCGCGGTATCGGGATCGTCCACGCACCTAAAGCTGTGGGGCGTTCGAGGATCAATTCCAGTCCCTGGTTCGGGAACGGTGCGTTACGGTGGTAACACCGCGTGCATTGAATTGCGCGCCGACGGGGAACTGATTGTTCTCGACGCCGGCACCGGAATTCGCGAACTCGGCCTCGCCCTCGAAAATGAGTTCGGTTCCCGACCGATTAATCTGAGCTTGTTGATCACTCACGTTCACTGGGACCACATCCAGGGCTTTCCATTCTTTGTTCCGTCTTATAACGACAAGAACCAGATTCGTATTCTTGGTTACAATGGAACAGACAGCGGCCTGCGCGAAATTCTGAACGGCCAGATGGCGACTCCGTTTTTTCCAGTCGCGCTTTACGATCTGCCCGGAAAAATCCAGTTCGAGAACCTGAAATCAATGGATTTTAAAATCGGCAAAGTGCGCGTTCGGGCCAGGTTCATGAATCATCCAGGCATCTGTGTCGGGTATCGGATTTTCACCAGCAAAGGTTCGGTCGCTTATCTTCCCGATCACGAGCCTTACGAAGCGTTCAAGTTGCATTCCGCCAAATCGCATCTGTTAAGTCCGGAGCAGACGCAGAAACGGGCGCATGAAGATCGGGCCGAACTGGTCAAATTCCTTCAGGGCTCCGATATCCTGATCCTCGACTCGCAATACACCGATGAAGAATATCAGGCGCACGTAGGCTGGGGACACGGCTCGCTCTCCACCGCAATTTCGCTGGCCCTGGATGCAGGTGTTCGCAAACTTGTTCTTTTTCACCACGACCCTACGCACGATGACCAGGCGATAGACAAAATGGTCCAAATCGCCCGAAAATTGGCTGCCAAGAGCGAGAGTTATCTTGAAGTCGAAGGCGCGCGGGAAGGCTCGGAGATGACGCTGGAATAAGGGCGAAGGACCGATCAGCTGCTCTTGCGCCGGGGCGAAATTCGTTTTAGGTCTTGTCCCCCTGCGTTCTTGCCTCGTGGTGTAATGGTAGCACGAGAGATTCTGGATCTCTTTGTCTAGGTTCGAGTCCTAGCGAGGCAGCCGCGTTTGGATTCGTGGTCTCAATGCAGGCTACACTGACGCGCATTTGGTCATACTCGTTGCGCTCCGTCTTCGAGCGGTTGGCTGACGGACAAACCTCAGGGCTGAGCACTAAGCCACCCGCCACCGGAGAGCCTTCCCGATCAAAAGCACGATCAGAGCAAGTGAGAGTAGTTCGAGGCTTGATCCTATGTCCGGCACAGAGGAGGTAGCCGTATCCAAAAAATAGTCATTGCTCGGGGGAAGGCCAGTGACGGTGGATATCTGAGTGGCAAGGCCGGTCGTGGTATTGATGCTGAAAATACCAAGCCCTGAGGTGTCGAAAGTATCTATTCCGTAGAGAGTCCCAGCATCAGAAAACATGGTAAGAATCGTACTGCCGAGTCCGGTTCCAACGGGGGTCAAGACTCCCGTTGAGGTATTAACCGTGTAGAGCTGGGAGTTCGTCGCATTGATCTGGTCACCCGAGTAATTGTAATACAATTTGCCACCCGGGCCGAAGGCGAGGTTGCCGGTCGGAAAAATTCCTGGGATCGGGCTCAGCGTTCCCGGGACAAACGAGCTGCTGCTATTTCCGTCGCCTGCGATGGAATAGAGAGTGACGTTCGTCGAATTCAGGTTGTCGGCGAAAAAATTGCCGCTTGCAGCCGAGTAAGCGAGGCCATAGAAGGCGTCCGGAGCCGTCACACTGCCAAAGGGCGTCGTCCCCCCGGAAGGACTAATCTTAAACAGGCCGCCCGAGTTTAAATCAGCGCCATAGATTTGGCCGCCTGGCCCCGTCGTCATTGCATAGAAAAGGGGAGTCGTCGTATTGATTTGCGTGAATTGGCCCGTCGTGATGTCGAGGGTGCCAAAGAGGTTTGTCGTACCGTTGTCCGCCGTAACGTAAATTGTGGCCTGCGCGGACGCGACGCTAAACAAGACAAAGGTAACGAGGCACGGCAGGATTGTCTTGCGAGCGATGTTTAAGACCGATGGCTTGTTCGTATAGTTAAATCTAAGATTCATTGCATGTTCCTTTCTTTGGAACCGAAGGGGAAGTCATTTCAGCGATTGACCCGCTGCAACCCTGCGCCGGAACGGCTGGCCGATTCGGATTAAATACATTTGTAGAGCGTCGCCCTAACAAATGTCGAGCGTTTTGCGTGTAGGACGTAGCCTCATTTGAGGTTGAGAATTAAGGAAGCAATGCGCTTGCAATAATCGTTTGAGACTCACGAGCCGCTCAGTGGGTCATACTCGTTGCGCTCCGTCTTCGAGCGGTTGGCGTAATCACCCAATGTGCGGCAGCCAAGTTTTTTGAGCGCGTATTTGTGCGTACGACCACTTCCAAGCGGCGATTATGCGAGGGAAATCGGCGCTTTTTAGATAGGTTCGAGTCCTAGCGCGGCAGCCGCTTGCGAGTTCTTTCTTACGGATCGCATTTTCACGGCGAGCACTTGAGCCTATTTTTGGCCACCGCCCCGACAAGTGTCAGGGCAACGCAGGCGGAGCGTTGGAATGGTGAGGAGGAATTCCGAGGGCGCAGCGTAGCTGATGAAAATCGACCGGCTTGGTGAGGTAAAAATCGAATCCCGCCCGCAGCCCGCGCTCCCGTTCCACGACCTCAGTTCGCCCCGTAACCGCAATTGCTTTTAAGCCGCAAAGTCGTTTTGCTTCGGCCACAAGATTGAGACCATCTCCGTCTGGTAGGTTAAGGTCACTGACTAGCGCATCAAAGCTCATCGTGGCCAATTGACTGCGGGCATCCTTCATGTTCTTGGCGATCACGGTTTGGCAGCCGCATCGACTCAACAACGTGGCTAATACCGTTCGGGTGTCACAGTGATCTTCGACGACCAGTATACGCATCTTACCATCCCCGCTTGGCCAAGGTCTTAATTACACTCCCATTTCGAATGGAGCAATAAATGTGCGCGTATTTGTGCGTAACTGAACTTCCGAGCCGCGATTATACGAGGATAAGCGGATTTTCCGCGGAGGTTCGAGTCCTAGCAAGGCAGCCAATTATTCGTTGTCGAGCTGTGGCTGTTCGGTTCGGCGTTCGCGAAAAAAATCCTGAAGAATGGCGGCGCATTCGTTTTGCAAAACGCCGCTGGTTACCTGGCAACGATGGTTCAGTGACGGGTTATCGACCAGGTTCATCACCGTTCCGGCCGCTCCAGCGCGAATGTCTGGACAACCGAAAATCACTCGCCTGATTCGCGTGTGAACAATTGCGCCGGCACACATCGGACACGGCTCTTTCGTAACGTAAAGGTCGCAATCCGTTAATCGCCAATCGCCGACGGCAGCTTCTGCGGCCGTTAAGACCAGCATTTCGGCGTGCGCGGTCGCGTCCTTCAATAATTCGACCTGATTGTATCCGCGCGAGATAATTTTTTCCGCCCGAACGACGATCGCCCCCACCGGAACTTCTTTGGCGGCCCGCGCTTTCCCGGCGAGCCGCAGTGCTTCGCGCATGAAGATTTCATCCGGTTGCATGTTTTTGCCTAACAAAAGAACAGGATCTGTTTCTCAGTTAACAGATGCGGCCATCCGCCGTGGATCGCGCGAAATAAGTGTGCACCAATGAAAAAGTTAAGCTTCATCCTTGTTCTCTTTTCTTTATCACTAATCTCAGCGAACGCGACCGAGCAGGACGTCGTCGACCGGTCGGCCGTGACGATCCGCGAGTTTCGACACATGCCCGAGAAGGGCATTCCTTCTCGCGTTCTTCGGCGTGCGCGAGGTTTGGCCATTATTAGCGTCGTGAAAGCCGGCTTCATTTTTAGCGGCAAAGCCGGTGAGGGGGTAGTAGTGGCGCGAACCGGACATGGTTGGTCAGGGCCATCGTTTATCGGGACCGGCGGCGCCGGTTGGGGACCGCAGATTGGGGCGCAAGTCACCGATTTTGTTATCGTGCTTAACAACGACCGCGCGGTTTCTGCCTTTTCCAAGAGCGGAAATGTCACTCTCGGCGCGGACGCCAGCGTTGCGGCGGGACCGGTGGGACGCGCAGCTGAAGCCGATGTGACACCGCGAGCGGCAATTTATACCTACAGCAAAACGCAAGGCCTCTTTATCGGCGCTTCCCTCGAAGGCGCCGTTATCGGCACGCGGAAAGGCGCGAACGAACATTATTACGGACGCCCTGTCACGGCCTACGATATTTTACACGGACGCGTAAATCCGCCGCCAGGAGCAAATACGTTGCGGATGCCGCTCGGTCACTGATCCAGCCAACTACCGCTTCACAGCTACCGCGGACAATTTGCTTTACAAGCTCGTTACCGGTTCGGCAGCGTGCTTACGTGCGCTGGTTGACGCTTATTTGTTTCGCTAGTTTTTGCTTCAAGACCGCTTGGGCGCAGACTCAGGAGCGCAGCCTGATCGACCGTCTCTTGCGGCCAAATATGGATTTGCAAAATGAAGCACAGGGAAAAACCTTCGTTGCCAATTCCAACGTAGTCGCGCACCGCGGTACGTTCGTTTTGAAGCCAACTGTAAAGGAGAAGGCGTTTACAGATACGAGCACGGCCGCGACAAAGGAATATCGATCAAGCTCATTTCGGGCGGATTCGCAGGGGAACCCTGTCGTTGAAACCCGCCAGATAAATGTGCCTGTACAATTGACGACGTCATCGGCGGTCGATCTTCATGCCGCATATGACGCACGTTTGACAGTATCGAGCCGAAGTTTTGCCGACCAGCACGCGTTTCGCGATGAAGGAAAGAGTCAGAAATCGATGAACCGCCAGAATCCGCCGCTCACAATCGACCAAGTGCGCGAGCTGCTGAACAAGAACAAATAGTAGGCGACAATTTCCCAAATCGTCGGAAGTCTTTGCCGATGATGACGGCGACAACTAGAATGCGAACAATGCAAGCGGACGAGGCATTGGCTTCTTTGAAAAAGGGAGCTACCCAGATTATTAGCGAAGCCGAATTGGGCGCAAAACTCGCGCTCGGTCGACCATTGCGGGTCAAGCTTGGAGTTGATCCGACGACGGCCGACATTCATCTCGGTCACACCGTTGTTTTGAGAAAGTTGCGACAGTTCCAGGATCTCGGACATCAAGCCGTTTTGATCATTGGAGATTTCACCGGAATGATCGGCGATCCGAGCGGCCGGTCGGTGACGAGGCCGCATCTGACCCACAAAGAAGTGATGGCCAACGCCGAAACTTATCGCGACCAGGCATTCAAAATTCTCGACCACAGTCGGACCGAAACCGTGTGCAACGGAGATTGGTTTCGCGCCATGTCATATGAAGATGTGATTCGGCTCAATAGTCGCGTCACCCTGCAACAAATGCTCCAGCGGGAAGATTTTCGCGCCCGCATCGACAATCAGCACGCTATTCACGCTCATGAAATCCAGTATCCGATTATGCAGGGCTGGGATTCGGTGATGGTCAAAGCTGATGTTGAGCTCGGCGGAACTGATCAGCTTTTCAATATTTTGGTTGGCCGAGACTTTCAAAAGGAAGAAAAGCAGCCGCAACAGGTTGTCATGACAATGCCGCTTCTCGAGGGATTGGATGGGGTCAAGAAAATGAGCAAGACCCTCGGCAACTTCGTCGGAGTCAGCGAGCCGGCGGGGGACATGTTTGGCAAGCTAATGAGTATCTCGGACCAATTGATGGCGCGTTATTATGAAGTGCTGCTTGATCGAGAGTTGCCGAAAAACGCCGATCCTCTTGCATCGAAAAAGCAGCTCGCGTTTGAGATTGTGAAGATCTATCACTCTGCGGAGACCGCCGAGAAAACACTCGCCGAGTGGAACGCGCGGTTTAGCGAAAAACGTTTGGACGAGGCAGAGCTTCCTCGCTTTGCCGCAAAAACTGACCAGATCGTTGGACTGGTCGTAGATGTTTATTCGCAGGCTTTCGCGACCCAAAAGTCGCGCGCGGAAGCAAGCCGCTTAATCAAACAAGGCAGCGTCCAGGTTGACGGGCAAAAGATTGTCGATCCCAAAACGAAAGTTGAGCTGAAGCCTGGCCAGGTATTGCGCCTGGATAAGACGCACGCCGTTCGGATCAAATGAAAAAGCACGGAGCCAGGGCCCCGTGCTTTTCGATTAAGGCGCTGAAAACAATCTAGGCTGCGGCCGCAGTTTCGAACATCGGCACGATTGGCATCCGTTCCACGTACGGCGTTGCGATGCCTTCAAAATGCGCGCGAATGCTTCGCAGCTCGGCGTTTACAAACGTGTCGACAAAGCCGAATTGGCGATCCAGCCACGCAAACAGGCGATTTTGGATTTTGTAATGAATTGCGAGCGTGATCTCGGTGCAGTTCGGTCGAATTTCGGTGAAATCGACAAGTCCCATCACATCGAGGTTGCCGCCGACTGATTCAAACGCGAATTGATCCGGCGAATCGCTGTCGATCGCGAGGAGGACTGTCCGCGCTTCGAAACCGAGCGGACCGCGAAAACTGAACTCGACTGTTTTCGAAGAAGTCACCGTCGCTTTTGTGATCATGACGAACTGGCGCTTATAAGATTGAATGCTGGTGAGCCGGGCTTTCGATTCATCCAGCGGTTGACTCATATGAAACGTTTTTTCAAGGAGCATAATATAGAGTTGGTTGTTGCCAGATACCTTTAGCAACCTGGCTGCCAGCCAGATTTACCCAGGGAAGGGCCACCTGAGGCATCGAAATGTGTAAGTTTTCGTTACATTTATGTCAATTTATTGACATAACAAATGCCCTATAAGCCTCTGGTTCTAAGTCCATTCCAGTGGGCTATTGAAGGTTTTTTGCGGGACGAAAGAGCGCCAGCAGACGGCCTCAGGCGGCGCGTGCGTGTCTTGCGACGATCGTCTGCATCATCGACTCAAAAATCTTCGCGCCGTCCGCGCTGCCCAGGCGCGGATCGCAGGCCCGATCGGGATGGGGCATTAATCCGAAGACGTTGGCTTTCCGATTGCAAATGCCGGCGATGTTCTCGATCGAACCATTTGGATTTGCTTCAGGAACAATTTCGCCGCGGTCATTGGCGTAACGCATGATCACTCGCCGTTCGCGATTTAGCTCACGCAACGTCTGGTCATCGGCGAAATAACATCCTTCACCGTGAGCAATCGGCATTCGAAGCAGAGTTCCTTCAGCAAGCCCGTGGGTGAAGGCCGAGTCAGGAACTTCCACCCGCAACGTTACCAATTCACAAACAAAACGCAGTGATCGATTTCGCACGAGTGCACCGGGTAAGAGGCCCGCTTCACACAACACTTGGAAACCGTTGCAAGTGCCGAGCACGAGCTTGCCGGCGCGCGCGTCGTTGACTACTGCGTCCATGATCGGCGAGAACCGCGCGATCGCGCCGCAGCGCAAATAGTCTCCATAAGCAAAACCTCCGGGCAAAACGATGGCGTCGTAATCGCGGAGGGAGGTCTCCTTGTGCCAGACGTAATCGGCGTGCAAACCTTTGATGCTGTTTATTGCCGCGATGCAATCCTGGTCGCAGTTCGAACCGGGAAATTGAATAACGGCGAAATTCATTGTCGATCTAGTGGGCCGCTCCGCGCGCGCGCTGCTCCTCGTGATAATCGTTCACAACCAGCGCTGCATGAATAACCCCGGGAATCCAGCCAAGCAGGGTCAAAAGAATGCTTAGAAAAAAGCTGGCGATCCGTCCGGTCATCAAAACCGCCAATGGCGGCAACACCACACAGAAAAAGTATCGCAGCGCTTTCATTTAGAACCCTTCCTCTTGCGCGTGGCCTTAATCTTCGCGCCATTTCGAGCTGTTGCCTTCTTTCTGACTTCCGACTTCTGATCTCTGACCTCTGATTTTTGTAATTCGTAATCTTCGATCACCGGATTCGACAGCAGGTCGCGACAAAGACCGCGCAACCGTTTTTCGAGATCGGTTTTCGAGCCTTCGACTTCGATCTCCATGTATTTCCCGATTCGAACGCTGCGGACCTCAGGCATTCCCAAATGTCGCATGGCGTCGCGAACGGCATTTCCCTGAGGATCGAGAACGGCCTCCTTGGGTTTGACTATCACGTTGACCTTCACGCGAACACGCTAACGCGGATTCGCGCCGCAACAAGCGCAAGGCTTTACGACGCGAGCGATTCGCGCGACTGTCGTCGGTGCAACGGATCGGTTGGAAAATTCCAGCAGCCTGGCTCACCCTTTGCGTTGTTTGGAGCTCCACCTGGCTCGCGATCAAAGTCGGCCTCCGTGATTTACCGCCGATATCTTTCGCCGCAATTCGGTTCGTTATTGCGGCAGCCATTCTCGTGTTGGTTTCGATCGGACGTGTTCGATTGGTCTCGTTGCGCCGCTCCGATTACGCGATTCTAGCGTTCACCGGCATTTTGATGTTCGGCGTGAATTACATGTCGGTATTTTGGGGCGAACTTCATGTTTCATCAGGTTTGGCGGCGGTGTTGCAGGCTACGATCCCGATTTTCGGGATGATCTTCGCGCACTGGCTCTTGCCCGACGAACCATTGAGGCTTCAGAAAGTAATGGGAGCGTTCGTGGCGCTCGGCGGAGTGATGCTTATTTGCGCGCGGCTACTGACTTTTCACGGATTGCTTTCGTTTTGGGGCGGGATCGGGATTGCTCTGGGTGGCGGAGCAGCCGCGTTCTCTAACGTGCTGATGAAGAAGCGGGCGATCTCCCTTGCGCCTGCCATGCTTGCTGCGTGGCAAATGATTTTCGGTTTTATCCCGTTGCTTGTGCTGGGCTACTTTGTCGACGGCAGTCCGACGCGGTTTCATTGGACTTCCACAGCGGTCTTTTGCCTGCTCTATCTGGCGGTCATCGGGTCCTCTCTCACTTTCCTGTTGCTCTATTGGCTTCTGCCGCGAATGACCGTGACGAATCTGCAAACGATCTCGCTGATTACGCCGCCGGGCGCGGTGATGCTTGGTTGGGCGTTGGGCGGAGAAAAGTTTCCACTCTGGTCGCTGCTTGGAGGAGCTTTGGTCCTCGTTGGAGTTTGGTTGATTTTCCGGCCCACGAAGCACCGAGAAGTAATGGAAGCTGTCGGTGCGGTTCCAGATCGAGGATGAATGCGGACGCACTTCAACAAACACGCGTGGTCGATCGCAGCCGGATTTATGGGCCCTGGCTGGTCGGTCTGGGCGCTGCATTGTGGGGGACCGAAAGCGCGTGGCGCATTCCTCTCAACGAGTTGTTCGACGCCGAGGTAATCGTTTTTTGGGAGCACGCTCTGATTTTGCTCATGTTTTTGCCGCTGCTCCTTTCGAGCCTCGGCGAACTTCGCAAGATCGACAGCAAGACCTGGGGCTATTTGCTTTTCTCGGGCTTCGCCGGTTCTGCCGTTGGGACGATTTTCTTCACGCTCGCATTGAAGTACGGAAACCCGACGGTGGTTAACGTCATCCTGAACATTCAGCCGGTAATTTCCACCCTTGGCGCATTTCTACTTTTCGGTGACCGGCTCGCTCCGCGGTTTTTTCTTTACGCAGGAATTGCGGTTCTGGCCGGGATCTTTCTTTCTGTGGAACGCCCGGACCTCATTGGCGTTTCATTTCAAAGCGCTGGGATTACGCTCGGGACTGGTTACGCGTTGATCTGCGCGTTTTTCTGGGGCGGCTCAACCGTCGCTGGCCGCGGCGTCATGGTTGGGATGCCGCTTCGGCTCGCTTCCAGCATGCGCATTGTCGTTGGCCTCTTTTGTATGACGCTGATTCTGGTTGGTTATGGCAAACTCAACGGCGCCGCGCTTTGGCCGCCGGCTGCTCAAGCGCACGCGTTCAAAGCAATCGGCGCGCTCCTTCTCCTCGCCTCGATTTCAGGTGGAATTCCGCTTCTAATTTACTTCCACGGGTTGAGCCTGACCCGTGCTTCGACCGCCGGTTACTTTGAAATGATGCAAACTCTCGCCGCGGTGTGCATCACCTGGGGATTTTTTCACGCAGCACTTCGGCTGCATCAAATCGTCGCCGGGCTTGTGTTGATGGCTGCGGTAACGATGGTCCAACGCGTCCAGGCAAAAGTCGAATTGTAGAGGCATCTTCTGTAGTGGCATCTTCTGTAGCGGCAGGCGTGTCGCCTGCCCTTCGAATCTGAATCTTCTGTGGTGGCAGCGGTCCCGGCTGCGAATGCTGGTCTTCTGTGGTGGCAGCCGTGTCAGCTGCGAATGTGTCTTCTGTAGAGGCAACCGTGTCGGTTGCAAACCTCTCGATTCTCGCGGGCGACACGCCCGCCACTACAGTACGCCCCATGTCGGCGAGTGTGCATCTTCTGTGGTGGCAGCCGTGCCGGTTGCGAGTGCGGGTCTTCTGTAGAGGCAACCGTGTCGGTTGCAAAACCTCTCGATTCTCGCGGGCGACACGCCCGCCACTACAGGTTTCCGGGGCCGCAGGCGACACGCCCGCCGCTACAGCTACGCTGCTGCTCGGCGTTTTTGTTTGACCAAAGCGCCTGTCGATTTTCGCCGGCCAGTCGCGCCATTTCCGCCCCGCTTCACTTTGACCGATTGCGAGCGGTTGATGCTCTCCTGCAAAACTTTCACCAGATCGACCACGTTCGTGGTCCGCGGTGTCGGCGCTGGTGCCGGTGGCAACTCCTTGTTCTTTGCTTTTGTCTCAATAATTTCCATCACCGCATCGCGATACTCATCGCGATATTTTTCCGGCTTCCAATCCGACGACATGCTTTCGATCAGCGTATTCGCCATTTTCAATTCTTTGTCGTTCAGGTCCGTCTTCGGGCGATTCAATTCTTCCGGCTTCAACACTTCGCTCGCGAAATGCATCAACTCGAGAACGAGAAACAATCCGTCCGGCTTCACCGCCGCCAAATATTCACGATTCGCGATCACTACTTTGGCAATACCGATTTTGCCCGTCCCGCTCAACGCCTTGTGCAAAAGCGAGTAGGCTTTCTCGCCGCCTTTCTGCGCTTCGAGGAAATACGGTTTGTAGAAGAATTTGGGATCCACCTGGTCGAGGTCGACAAAATCGGTGATGTCGATGGAGTGGGTCGATTCGATCCGCACTTTTTCGAAATCCTCGTCGCTTAAAATGATGTAGCGCCCCTTTTCGTACTCGAAGCCTTTTACGATTTGATCGGCCGGGACTTCTTTCATGTCGGCCTCGGCGACCTTCTTGTATTTGATCGGGCTCAGATCGGTCTTGCGCAGTTGACGAAAACTGAGTTTTTCTTCGCGGGTGGCCGGGTAAACTGAAATTGGAATGTAAACCAGGCCGAAGCTGATGCTGCCTTTCCAAGTTGGACGCATAATCAATTCTCCTTTTTAGACTAGTGCGGCTTGCCCGCCGTAGCTTTAGCGGAGGCGGGTGGGCTGTCGATTTCGTTCAAATGTGAACAATTGTCAATAACTTCCCGTTGCCCCTGAGCACGATGCGTTCCGCCACGCATCAGACATCCGAGCTTGAAATTCGCCTTGGCTTAATCTCGCTAATTCTTTGTAATTGAATCGTCCCCCGAGGAAATGCCCAAACCCCAGAACAGGCTGAGCGTCGACCGACTCGGCTAACTCATTTACGAGATCCGTGCGCCAACGTGTTATGCTCGATTCCGACCTCGCGCGAATCTACAGCGTGGAAACAGGAGCGTTGAATCGCGCGGTGAAACGGAGCCGGAGCCGTTTTCCGAAGGACTTCGCTTTTCAGCTTTCCGCCAGAGAATGGAAAAACTTGAGATGCCAAAGTGGCACCTCAAGTTTGGTGCTGGAACACGAGTCTTCAAGGTCACAATCTGTGACCTCAAGATCGCATGGCGGGCGACGGTATTTGCCGAGGGTCTTTACCGAGCACGGCGCCATCATGGCGGCAAATGTCTTGAACAGCCGGCGTGCGGTTCAGATGTCGGTTTTTGCCGTGGGCGCGTTTCTTAAAATGCGAGCATTGCTCGGCGACAAACGAGAGTTGGCCCAAAAACTGGCGTCTCTTGAGAAAGAACTCAAAAAACGGCTCGATGTTCACGAGGCCGTGATCGTGACGATTTTGCAACGGGTTATGGATGTGATTGACCCGCCGGCTCTGCCGCGACCACCGAGACCGCGCATCGGATTCCAGCCCTGACCTTTGACTTCTGACCTCCGATTCCAGTTTTTCCGCCTCGTCTCCTCAACTTTTCAACGTATCAACCCCCTCAACGTCTCGACCTCTTGATATCCGTGCCATCTGCGCAATCCGCGGTCGTCTCTCGCCCGCAAAGATACGACCCCAAATCGGCGGCAGTCGTGTTCTCTCGGCGTCTAGATGCGCCCGAGCAACCAGAGAATCAGGATGATGATGAGAATAGTCCCGAGCAAACCGTGCGATCTGTACCCAAATCCATAACCGCCCGTCGGGAAGGCTCCGATCAACAGCAAGATGATAATGATAAGAAGAATTAAGCCCATGCGAAGTGTTTTACGTTAGACGCCCCGTCCTAGCAACATTTTCTCGGTCTCCGCTGACCTCCGACTTCCGACTTCCGCTTCGCTCCTCCTCAACATCTCACCAACTCAACTTCTCAACGGCGCTCAGAGAGCGCCTGAATGTCAAAGGTATAGATGTGACCCCCATTTGGGCGAGCGGGAGCGTAACCGCTTTCGGTTTGACATTACATCCGTAAAACATAGTATTACGAGCCGTGACTAAGACCATTACGAAAATCGGAAACTCCCAAGGCCTCATCTTTGATGCTGCTCTGATGGATCTTGCCCGGGTCAAAGTCGGCGACCAAGTCAACGTCACGGTCATGCCGCAGAGCGGCGCCATCGTTGTGATGCCCCTTCGGCCGGGACCGTCGCAAAAAGAAATCACTTCGGTCATTAAAAAGACAGCCAGGGATTATCGCAAAACGCTGCGCAAACTGGCGTGAGGGCGACGCCTGAGGACTGTTTCCATCTCAGCATCGATACGGTTCGCGAGATCCATGCGGAAACGATCAAGCAATTCGGCGGTTCGGACGGTGTCCGCGACGAAAACCTCCTGGCCTCAGCGGTCCTTTCGCCACAATCGAGTTTCGGTGGCAAATCTCCTTACCGCGGCATCATTGAAATTGCCGCGGCATATCTATTTTACATTTGCCAGAACCATCCCTTTATCGACGGCAACAAACGCACGGCGATGATGTCGGCGATCGTTTTCCTTCGGATAAACGGAATCGAAACACGGCCTGACAACACGGAATGGGAAAAACTGATGCACGACGTTGCCGGCAGCAAAATCGACCGCGTCGCCGCGACGAAGAGCCTTCGAAGACTGCTCAAACCCTCCCGCAAGCGCAAGCACGGACCGCCGACCTTCCTTGGCACGTGAGCGAAGCTTTTACGTACTCCGCGGATCCGCGGTTGTCTCTCGCCCGCAAATGTTGAATGTTTAGATACGACCCCGGATCTTCCAAAATGCTCCGTTCACTGGTCATTCCTGTTTTTCTTTCCCTGTTTGCGGCATCGCTCAGTTTTGCCAATTCCTGGACGGAAGATGATTCGCATTATGTCTCGGTTGGGCCGCGCAACGGCTATTACATCGTCCGTCCCGACTCGAACTTGTTTCATCAGCTTGGCCTGCTCGACGCTCCGTGGATCGATACCGCCGATCGACTGCGGCACGGTTACGGCGCCGACGTGCTCGCCTTCCGGTTCAACCGCAAGGGGGTTATGATCTCTCCGCCTGCTTATATCGCGCAGGAATCAGCCAACAATTTTTACACCGCGCGGATCGCTTCGTTTGTCCGCGGGCGCACCACTACTCGCGAAATCGAATCGATCTTCGGCCACGGCCACAGCATCGCCAACCGCCCGGACGGCTTCATTTATTACTATGCTTTGCCTGTTTACAATCCGTTCGAAGACTCGGGCGGCGGCCGCCGCTGATCCTCGGCACGTGGTGCAACGTCCTGTAGCGGCAGCCGTGCCGGCTGCAAATGTCAAATGTTTAGATGTGACCCCCAAAACACAACTCCTCAAGATCTCAACCGCTCAACGTCTCAATCCCCTGGGGCGTCCAGATCGCATCTGAAAACCGAATCATATTGTGGAGGGATAAGCCGTGCATGCTGAAATTATAAGTGCCGAGCTTCGAGCAAGAGCCGATAAACGTTCTCGTCGGCTCGACAAAGCGTTCGGCGATGCCGTTCGGTCGGAAAAACGATCAGCGATCGTGGAAGTATTGCTCCGGGTCCAGCTTTCTGCCGATAAGGCGCGCCGGACGGCCGAAAAGATTCTAGCCGAACGGCGACGCCTCAAATCTCACACGTAATCGCGGCCGTTTTCGGCTGCAACTGGTCACTGGTCACACAGCCTGCCCGCCGTGGCGGGTCACTTGTCACTTTCTTTGGCTCGCCGGACTGCAGAAAAAATCCTGGCTACGGTTTATAGGGAATAAACTTTACGGCGGGAGTGCGTGCAGCGCGAAGACGCGAGTCGCACTAGGGCAGCCGGCGACTCGGTTTGGGAAACCGAGGTTCGTAGGGAACGAGCGATGCCACTCTGCGGCGGCCCTACATCAAGGGAATACGCTGGGCTGGGAAGCCAGCGGATAGACTGCGTTGGTCGCCTGGCGCGGCGACCGAGCGAATCGGGAGATCGCGAGTCAACATTCTGCGCGAACTAGCGGGAGCGTAACTTTACGGCGGGAGGTCGAATCGACCTAGGCAGGCGGCGACTCGATTTTGGTGAATGGAGCGCGTGGGACGCGCGACATAGAAGGTAAAGTGACGAGGGTAGGAGCGAGTGAGTGTGGGCAACGAAAGAGTTTCAATCGATCGCGGACCGTATCGTGTCGCCTAATTCCGCAATCCGCATCTCGAGATCCGCGTTTACTATTCACTGATCCCGGTTCCGTGCCGTTTCAGCCCCCAATCGCCAGCTCGCCGCAGTTCTGCTCGGCTCAACGCCTCAACCCCTCAACTGCTCAACTGCTCAACTGCTCAACTCTTCCCAGACGTGGCGATGCTTTACGTCCTTTAGATACGACCCCAGCGACGCCGCGCTTTACGGATCCCAATCGCCAATCCGCCCACCAAAAACAACGTGGTTGTCGCAGGCTCAGGAACTACTGCCACCGAGAAATTGTCCATGTAGCCAATGTCATTATTGGCTTCAGTTCCGAAAGTATTGAAAACGCCGGCTCCGTAATTGGCCGTCTGGCCGCCAGTGCAAGGACCATTATCGCCGCAATTGGGAATATTGCTGGCGATGAGACTGCCGTCGATCGAAAGGCTGTAGGTTTGGTCGGTAATATCGAACAGGAGGTCGACATGATTCCAGGCGTTGTAAGTCCAGGTTCCTACGATCGGAAATCCGGCGGTAAGGGTACGGACGCTACCGTCGGGAAAAATGTCGATCCCGCCTAAAAACGGCGACAACGTGGAAGCAAGCCCGGCAAACTGCCATTCACTTTGGTTGGAGCTGCTGGCGATATAAAGGTCGGCTGAAAGATCGACCATGCCCGCCGCTGTCGAGTCCACGTGGTAGGGACCGGTTTGCGAGCTACTATTAAGCGCCGGGATAAGCTCGACCGCTTGCGAGCCAGATTCCGCTTTTGTGTTTTCTATCTGCGCGGCGTTTGCAGTCCCGACTACCTGCCACCCGCCCTGCCCCGCGATTGATCCAGTCGTGAACGGCGGATTTTCGAAGCCGGTTGAGTACAACGTTTGGGCCGACGCCGACGATGAAAAGATCAAGGCCGCGGCGGACAACCCGGCCGCAATCCAGTAGTGAAGTTGAGGGCGCATAAAATACGCGCGTGAATCATGAACCCGCAGCTCCGATCTGTAAAGTCGGCCTGAGATTGAAGTTGTGAGGATTATATACTTGACACAAGGTTGGCATGGTGGTAATCTGGTTACGTGATTCAAGAGCCTTTCTTCCGATGCCCGCGAGCAACGCGTTTAACGTGCGCCCGCAATTTCGGATGGAACAAGTGCCGGACTATTCAGCGTCCGTCACTTTGTGCGCTTTTTTCTTCAACCGTTTCTGCATATGAAAAAGAAATCTAAACCCGTTAAATCAGACATAAACTTGGTCAACTTGATCGAGCGTTTCGGAACGGACGAAAAGTGCCGCGCTTATCTCACCGAATTGAAATGGCCGAACGTTGAGTGCCCGCGCTGCAAATCGAAAAGCATTTCGACAATAGCGGAGCGCGACCAATACGATTGCAACAAGTGTCGCTATCAGTTTTCGGTCACCAGTAGTTCGATCTTCCACGACTCGCACTTGCCGATCTGGAAATGGTTTTTGACCGTTTATTTGATGATCGAAAGCAAAAAGGGAATTTCCGCTAACCAAATCAGCCGGACAATCAAAGTCTCGTACAAAACCGCTTGGTATCTCTGTCATCGAGTCCGAGCAGCGATGCGCGAGGTTAGTGCGGATTTGCTCAAGGGAATTGTTGAGGTCGATGAGACATACGTTGGCGGAAGATTTCACGGACGCAAAAGCGGATACAAGAGAAACAAGGCTTGCGTAGTTGGAGCGGTGGAACGGGACGGCGAAATTCGACTTAAGGTGATTGCGTGCCCCAGCCGTTACTGGCTGTACAAATTTATCCACGACACGACCGACCCAGCGGCAGAAGCGATCTATACGGACGAATGGGCGGGCTACAAAGGGATTGCGGATGCTGATACGCGTCATGAGGCGGTCCACCACGCTGCGAAAGAATGGGTGAAGGGCGACGTCCACACCAACAACGTAGAAAGCGTCTGGAGCCTCTTGAAACGCTCGGTTGTGGGCACCTATCACCGAATCTCGATTAAGCATCTGGACGCTTATCTGGACGAATTGGAGCATCGTTTTAACAACCGTAAGAATAAGTTTCTATTTCGGGATACACTTTCGAAATTGCTTAGTGCTTCGGCCCTTCCTTATCAGGAGTTGGTGAAGGCTGCTTAGCGGACATCGCTTGCCATCGGCGAATGTCGCTATAATCGAATCCCCTAAATTGCGGCGAGAGATTCTGCTTGTTGTAAACGTCCTCTAAATCAGCCAATTGCCTAACAGTGAAATTTCCCTCATAATAGACGTACACTCTGCCGGTAAACTGTAAGTCCTTTGAATTTTGCCAGAACGGTTCGGCTGGATCTTTCGACTTCGTTTCTACGTTCTGTTCTAACCCAGCAATATAATCTCTGCATTTAGTCGCAAAGTCGCGGCACAATTCGTAAAGGTCAGTTCTCAGTGGAAAATAAGCTGCCAAAAACTTCGAATTCGTTCCAAAGTCATCGTATAACTTAAGCTCGCCGAGTTTTTCCTTTCTGCCGTCAGGCCAGTGACGCTCCATTTCCGTTCCCACTCCTATGCGTAATGATCCCGGCCCTTCAAAATCACTCATGAATAATTTGTGAAGCTGCTTGAACGGATCATCGTCAGCCGGGGTTGCTGGACGCGTGTGTGTAACATTACCTATGATTTGTTTTGCAACATCACTGTAGGAAACGCACAAAAATGCTCCGCCGATAAACACAGCGGCAATCATCGCAGATAAGATCGTCCCAACGAGACGATGCTGAAACATCCATCTCGCCAAATTGCTCCAAGGTATTGCCAGCCAAATGACGATAAGAATCCAGAGAACAACGGCAAGCTGTACCAGCCGCCAGTACGGCGTGCGACGCAGCCATTCAAAACCGTCTTTCCAAACCTCAGGCACAACAAGCGTAAGAAGCCCGATGCTGATCTGAATAATGAACGCACGCATCGCGCTTTTTATATGCGTTCGGGGTTTTTACGTCAAGCCCTAACCTTGCGTCAAAGTGATAATCCTCGAAGTTGTTATAGGACGCCGCCCGTTACCTGCCGCCGAGTGCATTGTTCTGGCTGATCATCGGCAGCATCGCTTACGCGACCGGCATTTCGCCTGTTCTGAGCGAAGTCGAATTGGTCTCGACGGCAAATGTTGAATCACGCCGCACTGCGGTAATCTACAGTCGGGCACACTCTCGATGCACTAGCGGGAGCGTAATGTTTAGATACGACCCTATTTCCCACGCGATTCCGCTATAGTTTTTTTACCCCTTTCGAGTTTTATGCCTACGGAGAGGACACAAACGAAGCCGCACCTCGTACGCGCGCTCAAACTGCGCGATCTCATCCTGTTCAATCTGGTCGCCGTCCTGGGTCTCAGGCACCTTGGGACAACGGCGAAGTTTGGTCCCGGATCGTTGCTGATGTGGTTGATCGCCGCCGTCTTCTTTTTCATTCCGCAGGGACTGGCCGTGATCGAGCTGTCATCACGGTTCCCGAAAGAGGGCGGCGTTTATTTCTGGACGAAACGCGCACTGGGCGAAGGTCACGGGTTTCTGTGCGGCTGGTGTTACTGGATCAACAACGTCCTCTATTACCCGAACCTGCTGATTTCGGCGGCGGTCATCGCGACTTTTATCTTCGGGAAAAGTGAGAGCGGGCTGAGTGACAGTTGGGCATATGTGCTGCCGGTGACGCTGGGTGCGCTGTGGATCGCCACTTTAATGAACATTGTCGGTCTCGGCACGGGCAAATGGTTGCAAAACGCCGGCGGCGTCGGCACCTACGTCCCCGGGCTCATTCTGATCTTACTGGGCGTTTACGGCGCGATGACCGGTCCTCCGGCTAACGAACTCAGCTTGGCGACTTTGAAGCCCGATCTGAACAACCTTCCGGCGTTGAACCTGCTGGCTTCGATCGCGTTCGCATTCGCGGGGCTCGAGTTGGCCTCGACGATGGGTGACGAGGTCGAAAATCCACGGCGCAATCTGCCTCGCTCGATCTTGATCTCCGCGCCGTTGATCGCCGTCGTCTATATTCTCGGAACAGCCGCGGTGCTGTGGCGTCTGCCGAACAAGGGTGTCAACGTAGTCTCAGGATTTCTAGAGGCGATCAACGCCGGCGCCGACAACATTTCTCCTGCGCTGCGGTGGCTCGCTCCGCTGTGCGCGGCGCTTTACACTATCGGTAATCTCGGCAGTGTCGGCGCCTGGCTGATCGGGCCGGCGCGCATGGCATTCGTGATCGGGCTGGATCGTTATTTCCCGAAGGCTTTCGGAGTAGTGCATCCACGCTGGCATACGCCGTATGTCCCGATTCTCGTTCAGGCGACCCTCGGGACGATATTTCTGTTGGTCTCGGTAATCGGGAAGGGCACAAACGTCGAGGACGTTTATCTGATCCTGCTCGACACCCAGATTCTAATTTATTTCATCCCTTACCTTTATTTGTTCATCGTCTTTTTGATTCATCGCCGACGCGGCGAGAACGCGAGTGAGGTCGTGCTCGTGCCTGGCGGATCGATTGGCGCATGCCTCACCGGCTTGAGCGGGATAATCGTGACCTTGTTTGCGATGATCATTGCGACGATCCCTCCGCCGGACATGGGAGGAGGCCCTCTGGTGTTTCGGTTAAAAGTCATTGGCGGTGCGCTCGGATTCATTTTGATCGGCGGATTGATCTACTGGTGCGCGCGTGTGAGGGCCGGACGGGCCTCAAAGTAAGAAGTAAGAACGCAGAACGAAGAAGTTTTTCTTCTTAGGCAGAAATTCCTAAAGAAATTAAGAAGGAAGAGTTAAGAATTAAGAAAAGCAGCGAGACCGATTTTTCTGCTTTCAATTTTCGTTTCTTAACTCTTAATTTTGCCTTCTTCCTTTCAACGTTCCCCCCAATGCAGTCTGCTAAGACCGATCTGCGGAATCGGACAAAGAGCTTCGCGCTTCGAATTATCCGGATGTTTTCGACTCTTCCGAAGACGACCGAAGCGCAGGTCCTTGGAAAACAACTGTTGCGTTCTGGAACTTCCGTTGGCGCCAATTATCGCGAGGCATACCGCGGACGAAGCAAACCCGAGTTCATTGCAAAGTGTGGCGACTCGCTGCGCGAACTCGAAGAGACCGGCTACTGGCTGGAATTGCTTCTCGAGGCTAAGCTCGCGTCGCAAGAGACGATCACTCCTCTGAAGCACGAATGCGACGAATTGACCGCAATCTTCGTCACAATTCTCAAGCGCTCGAAAGAGCACCCGCCTAATTCTTAATTCTTCCTTTTTCCTTCTTACTTCAGCGAGTCCCGCGCAGCTGCGCGTTTAGCCGTAAGTGAAGTCCGGCTTACTTTGCCCAACCTCTATAATATAACCGTCAGGATCGCGAATGTAGCAGCGCGTCTCGCCGTACTTGTCCTTTGGCTCTGTAATAAACTCGGCTCCTCGACTTCGCCATAGTTCATAGCACGCTTGAATATCTGCCACGCGGATATTCATAAAGCTGTTGATGTGATTTGGGTCGGGGACGCTGAGCGTAACCGTCGGCTTATCTGGAGTCGGTCCGCCCCCGACGTTCAGAATCATCCAGATATTCGCAAGCTGAAGGTATCCAGGCGCGTTGCCGTCACCCAGGCTCAGAATGCGAGCTCCGAAGACCTTCTCGTAAAATCGAGCCGACCGTTCGATGTCGGCCACGGTCAGAAAGTGTGCGACACTAATGCCGTCCTTCGGCGGCATCTGATAGCTTTTCTGCTCGACTTGTACTTGGTTCATAGACGCCTCCAATTCGGAAATGGCATTTCTCCGTTCGCCAGAATACGTCGGTCAGTGTGCCTTGGAAAGTCGGGAGATTAACGCAGCTGCCGCTGCGCTGCTAGCTCCATCACGATCTCAGCGCCTTCGCGCGCCCCTTCAATCACCATTGCTTTTCCGCTTTTCCTAACCAGCTCCCGCGCCTGCTCCACCATTCGATCGATCATGTCGTCGTCGTGGCTGGGATCGTGATGAAAAAGTAAAACCCTTTTCACATTCGCATCTAGCGCAAGCAAGACAGTGCTGCTGAGCGAACTATGCCCCCAACCGACGTGTCCCTTGTATTCCTCGTCCGTATATTGCGAATCCAGAATCGCCACGTCGCAATCCCGCAAGAACTCCACCATCTTGGCCCGCTCTCCGCTGGCAAAATCTCGTGCTTCATTTCCATCGATCCCATCCTGCGCCGCGAGCTTCAGTTTGAGAGGCTCGTACGGCTCGTTGTCCGGCATGTATGCAATCGATCCGGCGCTGGTAAAGAGCCGATAGCCGGCGCAGATGCCCGGATGATTCACAAACTTGGCCTCCACCTTCACCTTGCCGATGTGAAACTCCATGTCCTTAAGTTCTTCGATCGCAAGATGACTCTGCAATTCATGCAAGCCCACCGGGAAAAAGGGGGTCTCCATCTGTGCGGCCAGGATCGTGCTCAGACCAGAACGCGCTCCTTCATAACCCAGGATCCGGATCAGATTCTTGCTGATGTAGACGGGGGCAAAGAACGGCAGACCCTGGATGTGGTCCCAGTGCGTGTGGGTAATGAGAAGAGTCAGCTTGACCGTCTCCGGTCCCAGCTCCTTTTCCAGGGCAAGACCGAGACCACGAATCCCGGTGCCCGCGTCGAGCACGATAATTTCGCCGTCTGCCCGCACTTCTACGCAGCTGGTATTGCCTCCATACCGATTCGTCGCCGGCCCCGGCACCGGGAGCGAGCCGCGCACGCCCCACAACTTTATCCGCGGCGGCACCGAACCAAGTTCCTCGGGCGAGGCGGTCGCGCGTGGTCGCTTCGGAATCGATGTCAGAAGTCGATCAATTGACTCCTGCAGGACTTCCCACGTAATCGGCTTCAACAGAAACTCGTCCGCGCCGGCTTCCAGCGCGCTCGCGCGATCTACCGCATAATCCCGTCCCGACACCACGATGATCTTTGTCGGCTGGAGCTGTTGCCGGATGGTACGGCAAACTTGGAAACCGTTCGACTTCGGCAGTAGCAAATCGCATAAAATAACTTCTGGCCGGTTCTGGAGAGCGAGTTCCACTCCGGAATCGCCATCTGCGGCCTCCAAAACTTTCCAATCTGCCCGCGCGAACAACTTGGCTATGGCCCGGCGGCCATCCTCATCATCCTCAATGATCAATACGCTTGGCATCAGTCTGATCCTAGATACTAAATACGGACGTCCCTCGGTGGCTCTATCCTCTTATGTCAGCCTTTCAGCTTTCAGTTTTTCAGCGTTTCTAGGTGCTCGGTCCTTCGTTCGGCGCGATCGCGCGAAGCATGCGGCCAGACTACCTGACGCCGCTAATGAACTGCGAGAAAATACGGACGTTCCCGGTTCGCTCCCCTGATAACCGATAATGAATAACGAATAACTGAAAGCTACGCTTTCTAGCCCAATAACCAATAACCAATAACCAATAACCGATCCGGCTGTCTGCAGCGCGGATTCGCCGTGGCGAATAGCCGATAACGCGCAGCCTTGCTGCGTGCGCTTCTCCTCTCTCACCTGCGATCTCTTTCCCCAAATCGAATAGCATTCCTGCTCCGCTCGCGTAACTTTTGCCCGTGCCCGAGGAACAAAAAACGAAACTGCGCCTGGAAATTGGGCATGTCTTGTTTCTCGATATCGTCGGCTACTCGAAATTAACCACCGAGGAACAATCGGAGGCGTTGCCTGAGCTGAACCGGATTGTGCGCAATACCGAGGCCGCGAAGGAAGCGGACGCCGCCGGCAACCTCATTTTCATTCCGACCGGTGACGGGATCGCGCTTGTGTTCACTGGCTCGATCGAAGAACCGGTGGAATGCGCGCTTCAGATTGCTCAGGCCTTACACGCAGAGCCAAGCTTACCCGTGCGAATGGGAATCCACAGCGGGCCGGTCCATCACGTGGCTGATGTCAATGCGCGAGACAATATCGCGGGGGCGGGGATCAACATCGCGCAGCGGATCATGGACTGCGGCGATGCCGGTCACATTCTTGTCTCCAAACGTGTAGCGGACGATCTGGCGCAATATCGCCGGTGGCAGCCGTATCTGCACGACCTAGGCGAATTCGAAGCCAAACACGGTCTCGTCGTTTCGATCGTTAACCTTTATGCCGATGTCGTCGGCAACCCAGTGTTGCCGGCAAAGCTTAAAACTGTAGCGGCGGCCGTGTCGGCCGCACCCGGTGCAAAAGCCAAACGCCTGCCATGGCATGAGGTCGTCCTGGCGATTTTGCTCTGCGTGATACTCGTCGGCGGTGCCGTTTTCTTTTCTCGCCGTCATTCAACGACCGGCGCGACATCGAGCACTTCACCGACCAGCAGCGATGGGTCAGTTCCGGAAAAAAGCATTGCAGTTCTTCCGTTTGAAAACCTGAGCAGCGACAAAGAAAATGCTTACTTCGCGGATGGTGTGCAGGACGAAATCCTGACCGACCTGGCCAAGGTCGCCGACCTGAAAGTGATCAGTCGCACCAGCGTGATGCAATATAAGACCGGCGTCGCGCGCAACCTGCGAGAGATCGGGCAACAACTCGGGGTTGCCCATCTGCTCGAAGGCAGTGTCCAGAGAGCCGGGAACAAGGTGCGGGTCAATGCGCAGCTAATCGATGCCCGGACCGATGTGCATCAGTGGGCGGAAAATTACGACCGGCCCCTCGACGACGTCTTTGCGATTCAAAGCGAAATTGCCAAGACCATTGCGGAGCAACTGCGAGCAAAACTTTCACCCAACGAAAAGGCCGCGATCTCAGAGCCCCCCACGCACGACCTCGAAGCCTACGATCTCTATTTGCGCGCAAAAACGATTGAGGCAGCAAGCGCAGATCCGGTCGCGTCTCAAAAAAATGTGCCGCAAGCGGTGCGGATTCTGCAGGAAGCGCTCGGTCGCGATCCAAAGTTCCTGCGAGCCTGGACTCTTCTCTCCCGATTCAATGGACTTTTCTATTTCGAAGGAAACGACCATACTCCCGCACGGCTTGAGCAAGCCCGCGCTGCCGTCGAAGAAGCGCAGCGGTTGTCACCCGACGCGGGCGAAACCCACCTTGCTCGCGCTGAGTATCTCTACTGGGGTTTTCGAGATTACCCTGGCGCCCGTGCCGAGCTTGCCGCGGCTGCTCGGAGTCTGCCGAATGACTCAGAAATGTTCGCTTTGAGTGGTTACATTGATCGACGCGATGGCCGGTGGGCGGACGCGACCCGTAATCTGGAAAAAGCGATGGAACTAAATCCGCGTGACTTTCGTCTCCTCGTTCAGGTCTCATTGCTTTACCAACGCTTACACCGCTACAGCGACGCGATTGCTATTTCGGAACGAGCTTTGCGCATCGTGCCAGGCGATCCGAGCACTCGCATGCAACGTGTATTCGAAGAGGTCGATTGGCGCGGAGATATTCAGCCTTATCAAAAAGCTCTTGGCGCCCTGTTACGCGAAGATCCGAGTCTCGGACCCGAGATCGAGGATCCAAATTACGCGCTGTGCGAGCGCACTGCCAACGCTGCCAATCGCGCCATCGTCAACTTCCCGCCTGAAGGCATAGCGACCAACGGGACTATGTTTCCGAAGCCTTATTGGCAAGCAGTAATCGAGCGATGTCAGCGAAGTGACGCTGCCGCCCGGGCGTCATTTACGGAGGCACGCCAAATAGTTGAAAAGACCGTGCAGGAACAGCCAAACCACGCCATTGAGCACAGCCTGCTCGGGTTAATCGATGCCGGGCTGGGGCGCAAAGATGAGGCGATTCGCGAGGGCCGTCGCGCCTGCGAGATACTCCCGACCACCAAGGATGCGATCGACGGTACGGCGTTGGAGGTCAATCTTGCCCAAATCTACGCCTGGACAGGCGAGAAGGATGCGGCCATCGCGGAGATCGCCGAAATTCAGCGCGGCCCAAACCTCCTTTCTTACGGATTACTCAAGCTTAGTCCCGTGTGGGACTCGCTCCGCGGCGATCCGCGCTTCGAAAAAATCCTCGCCTCCCTGGCGCCCAAGCAATAACTCCTACGTGGGAACTTGAGAGTGTTCGACGTTATGCGGTGGAACCGAAGGCCGACAGTGAACAATGGGAAAAATTGATGCTGGATGTAACCGCGAACAAGCTCGACCGCGACGCCACCACGCGCCGCTTGCGCAAACTGCTGAAACCATGGCGGAACCGCTGATGCCTGTTTGCTAACCGATAAACCGCGCTTCCGCGCGCCCCTCAACTCCTCAACCCTTCAACGCTGCTGCCGCAGTCAGATGTCAAATGTTTAGATGTGACCCCGAGTGTCAGCCCCATCGGCCTTATGCGTTTACCGAACAAGGCGTAGCAATGTTATCGAGCGTTGGTCACTCGCGCGGCCGCGCTCTTGCCAGCTACCTCGCTGCCTCACCGCCTACCCGCGCGGCTCCCGCTCGCGCGTGTTCTCAATAGCGAACGCGCCGTGCAGGTAACATCGCGATCATACGGACCTTCGTCCAGCTTCGACGATTGATGGATTCAAATCGCGAGCTGGCACGAAGAATTGATGCTCTCGAAAAGAAATACGACGAAAAATTCGCGACGGTCTTCGCAGCCATTAAGCAACTCATTGCCAAGCCGACCCCGCCGAGGAAGCAAATCGGTTTCCAGCCCTGACCTTTGACTTCTCGGTTTTCACCAAAACCGAGTCGCCGGCTTCCCTAGCCTCACTCGCGTCTTCGCAGCTCGGAGACTCCCGCCGTAAAGTTCGCGCCCTGCGAACCGCTAGATGCGCCCGAGCAGCCAGAGAATCAGGATGATGATGAGAATAGTCCCGAGCAAACCGTGCGATCTGTATCCAAATCCATAACCGCCCGTCGGGAAGGCTCCGATCAACAGCAAGATGATAATGATAAGAAGAATTAAGCCCATGCGAAACGTTTTACGTTAGACGCCCCCTCCTAGCAACATTTTCTCGGTCTCCGAATCGCTCCTCCACCTCTCAACACGAAACCCAGGCGGGTTTTGGGTAGGCGGTAACGCAGCTAGGGTAGCTGGCGCGAGGCCGGGCAAGCCGAGTGACCAACTGATAGGATGCAAACTTCGAATCGCTCAACGCGATAACGACTGCATGACGCGAAGCCCCCACGCAGAGAGATCTCAACGTCTTTTTTCCGCTTTTCCGTGTCGCTTCCAAAGAGGGAGCAGCCTCAAATACGAACTGGTCTATCATCACCGTTTCCCCACCTTCTGACGATAAGCAGCACTGGCGAACTGGCGACCGCGATCGGAGTGGATGATGAGTTGTGCCGTTGGCTGACGCCGCTTCAAAGCCATGCTTAGAGCGGCGATGACGAGTTGAGCATCGAGGAT